>Ga0181520_10001112_pt1 | contig 56370 bp, 39 predicted proteins | sample PEATcosm2014_Bin_29_FD_132451 | JGI IMG/M metagenome (GOLD analysis project Ga0181520, IMG submission 132451) | Peatland microbial communities from MTU Mesocosm Facility, Houghton, MI, USA - PEATcosm2014_Bin02_30_metaG | ecosystem: Environmental > Terrestrial > Soil > Wetlands > Peat | place... | reverse complement strand
CTAGTCGGATCGAATCGTGTCCGCGTGCACAAGGTTGGTAGCTTGCTGCGCGACAGGCCGTAGCGCGAAGGTGCACAATCCCGCGAGGGTGAGGGACACAGACATCAGCAGGTATCCAGGGCGCGAACTGCCGGTGCTCCCCTGAAGAAGGCCAACCAGCCAGCTCCCCAGAAAAGACCCGAGAGCGCCAAGGCTGTTGACCAGAGCGATCACTTCGCCGGCGACATTGTCGGGTAGAATCTCGGGAATGATGGCGAAAAATGGCCCATAGGGCGCATACATTGCGGCGCCCGCCACCACCAGAAAGCCGAACGCGATCCAGAAACTGATGCCCGCGGTCAGGTACGAGCCGAAGAATGCGGCGCCCGCCAGGATGAGGAACGGCCACACAAAACGGGAACGCTGCGATGAGCGGTCGGAGTAATAGCTGGCCAGAAGCATCAACAGCACGGCAAAGACATACGGAACCGCGCTCAGCAGACCGATCGTGCCGATACCTTCCGACGTGCCCATGTGGATCATGACTGGCAGCCACAGGACAAAACCATATACCCCGATGGACCACAGGAAATATTGAATGCAGAGCAGCACGACATTGCGATCGCGAAAGGCGGCGGCAATATTGGGAACGCGCGGGAGCGCGGCTTGCTCCTGGGCAAGCGCGGTCTCAAGCGCGGCCGCGGCTTCAGGAGTAATCCAGGAGACTTGTTCCGGCCGGTCGCGGACTGTAAAGTACCACACAAAGCCCCACAACACGGAAGGCAGACCCTCGATGATGAACGCAAGCTGCCAGCCGAATTCCTTGATCACGTAGCCGGTAACGGCCGACATCCACAGAACCGTCACTGGATTGCCCAGTATCAGCAGCGTGTTGGCGCGCGATCGCTCTGCGCGCGTAAACCATCTCGTTAGCAGGATCATCATGCCCGGAAAGATGAAGCTCTCTACTGCGCCCAGCAACAGACGGTCAGCGGCGAGCAGCCAGTAGTTCCTGATCACTCCGGTCAGCGCAGCAAGGATTCCCCAGATCACCAGTGCAAAAAAGATGAGATGGCGGGCAGAGCGCTTTTGCGCATAAGCTGCGCCGGGAATCTGAAAGAGGAAGTATCCGAAAAAAAAGAGAGCGCCCAGCAGAGCCCACTGGCTTGACGTGATGTGCAGCGTTTGCGCCAGACCCGCAGCGGCGCCAAAGCCGAAATTGGCGCGGACCACGTACGCCAGACTATAGGTGATGAAGACGATGGGTACGACACGCGCCCAGCGGCCCTTGAGAGAAGGGTGACTGGCAATGAGCTTAGCGGAGGTAGTCGATTCTTTTTCCGCGCATTGATCTATCGATTCAAACGCCATCTGCGCTCTCAAAATTGTTTATTCGAACCGTGAACGGGTAGTGGAACTGCAGTTGGGCTCTTGCCGGGCCCGCTCGCCACTTGGGAAGTAATGCCCGCACGGCAGCGTGGGTTCGACACGGGTTCGATAATCGTTTCTCAGTGTTCCAAAACGTCCTTCGGATGGCCAACCGTGCTCTTCAGATTCAATCGGTCACGAGTACTCTGGTCCCTTTCAGGACGATAAAACGGGTTCAAATCCTGTCGGGGATGCCAAGTTTGCTTTGAGCTTCATCAAAGTTGAAAGCAACATCTTGGATACGGGCCCCGATGACTTCAATGCGGTTTGAGTCGCGGGTGCCAATGCCCGCCTGCTCGGCGAGCAGCAACATATTATCGCAATGCTCGAACGGGTGAGCTCCACGGTCCGCCATCGGATCGAGGCACATCAACCTCATGCAAGTGGCGTCGGTGACAACTGGATTCGTCCCGGCAACAATCAGTCCAGGTTGCACGGCGATAACTCCCGGTGCCCACGGCCCTTCCCCTCCAGCCATTGACTTCACTCCATCGACAATTTGCAGATCGACTGGGCGAGCCGCGATCAAATCTACTACCGCCCGCGGCACCCGATAACCGTCTTGCCTGGGGGAGGTGGGGTTTAATTCCGCGAGCGCAATCTTCGAAGGCTGACGTTTACCGCCGTGCAGTATACCGCGTCCTCCCTTTGGGTCCTCGTTGGGCTCATCGACTCCTGCATTGCCGCCGTAGATCGAGCAGGGGGTGATCCCAAAGCAGTTTTTCATTGAAGCCGTGAAGCCGGTCGTCTCATGTTCTTTCATCTTGGTTAAGCTTACGAATGCATCGCAATCGCTGTACGAATGATTCAATTCGTACGCGGGAAACAGATAACCGCCGAATGGCACAGCCAGACGCACGTACTTCTTGCCGCCTCCAAGGAAGTTTGTGTTCTCAAACTCCACATTCGCCGCGGCGCTTGCGATTTGCCGTGGATCCCAATCGGCCTGCAGGAGGCTCTCTTCCAGCGGGTATGCTGACGACCATGGGCTTTCGACGATACGTATGCGCTTTGCCCCGGCCTTCCCCATTAAATGCACCGTAGCCGTGAGCACTTGCGGGTTCGTGTAGTGCGAATCGCCCAGTGGCAGGTACCCGAGGCGGTAGGCGGGCGATCCCGTGCAATTGATTTTGATGGCCACGGTTTTGCCGTTAACAATACGCTTCAGTCCGCCAAGCTGATCGAACATTCTGTCTAGCGTTGAGAGTAGTTCGGCTGAGTCGTAGGTCTTACACGTGCCAATCGCAACAGGAGCGGTTGGTGCAGGAGAAGCCAGCGGGGAAGCCAGCAACGACGGCGCATTCCAGTAAGCTCCGGCAGCGACCGCCGCGTATCCCATTGTTTTCAATGCTTCTCTACGGCTGTAAGTGTTCATGATTCCTCCCGGCAATACACTTGGATCGTTGGTTCGCTGCATCAGACATCTAACTCGACAGCCCCGTAATGGGATAGCGGCGGCAAGTGCAACTCGACTGAGTCGTCATAGACTACCATGCCGATGCCGTGATCATCCGGCTGCCCCAACGCTAGCGGCGGCTTGTCAAAAGTCAGCAGTTGAGCGGTTCGGTATCGGCCGGCCACCCTGACCGTCGCGTTTTCTGGTCCATGGGCTGCCGTTGCGCCGTTCATTTCCCATGCGTAAAAGACCAACTGCGCCACTGCGCGCTTGCCATCGGGTGCTTCACTCAGGTAGGCGTTGAGCGACCCTGCATCCCAGAAACGGAGCAAGTCGAAACGGTGGCTCACGAGGGCAACCGTGTCATTCGCTATCAGGTAAGCATCCGGAGTATCCTTCGACTTCGCGACCGCGATCGTTCCCTTCCCAAGCACATGGCCGGCATAACGGGGATTATCCCAGTTCGCGGGAGTTCCCGGCATCCCATGCCATGCGGATCTCATAATCAGTAATCCGCCAGCCTGCACAAAATCCAAAAGCGCCTTCCTTAGGTCGCCGCCAGGCGGATCGGAGTCAGGACAAAGCACCGCCTGAAGACCACTTAGCGAGTTCGCTGAGAAACTTCCGATCGGAATGATTCGATACTGCTCAGTCGTTCGAGTCAGGAGCTTTAAAACTTCCCAACTCAATACCTGATTGTCGCCGGAAAAACTGGATATGACGCCGACCACAGCAGATCCGACGTAGGCCGACCGGTAATTGTGCGTAGCAAAGAACTCGACACTCTCGATCAAACCTTTCCATGTCTCCATGGACGCGCCGTCGCCACGTTCGATCCCAGCCGCCAGTTGATCGTCCAGTGAAATTATCCAGGTCCCGCCGAATGCAGCAACGTCCGCGACGCACAGCGGATACGACTCGGGAGGATCCTTCGGAGTCACGTCAACCCAGATGGTCGATTTTGGATTGAGCGTGGCCGCCAAGCGGACGGCCCAGCCATTGGATTCAACCCAAGGTAAGCCCGTCGGACCGGACGATGCCGTGTCCGGATGGCTTGCTCGGGACAATCTTGCGCCTGGCCACACCCCTCTCATGACAATAATGCCGGGAAGCTCAGACGTCCCGTGAATCACCCGAATGCCATTCTTTTGTGCCTGTTCAACAACAGAACGCAGGGGAGCTGAATCCTCGATCAGCAGGCAATTAATGTGGGTGTTCGATAGTCGCTGCAGGGCGGAGGAGTCCCGCCATTGAGAGGGCCAACGCATTGGAATCAATTCCGAAGACATAAAACCACTCATAGACTTCGACTGCCTCCCGGCCGCTTTGGTTAGCGACCATGTTACCACTGTTTTTACGTTCAATTATGGTTAACTTACTGTGACCAAAGTCACGCTCCGTTGGCGGTACCCTGAGGGTAAGTCGTCTACGGAGGACTTATGCTGTCATTCCAAGCCATGGATCCAACCTCTCTGCAAAAGAAACAAGATTGCACCGAATGCGAACCAGAGTCAGTAGTGTCTTATCCAACGTGCCCGCAAGTCTCTCTTGACCTAAGAGGGAGGTGCGACCACGGCAAGCATCTTGAGCCTTCATCGGCGCGCGCATTTCAGACGGAGACCTTCCTAATAGACCAATTTGAGTGAAAGCTGCATCTGGCGTGAATTGTTGATGACGCCGCCGTTATTGGTGGAGTTGATGATGCCGAATCCGGAGCCATTGAGGACGTTGTTGGGAAGACCAAAGTTGACCGTATTGAAAAGGTTATAAAACTCAGCGCGCGCCTCCAGGTTGAACGTCTTGGCTATAGGAGTGCTCTTTGAGAGAGCCAGATCGAGGGTGCTGAAATGCGGACCGGTGAAAGTGTTGCGGCCTAAGGTGCCGGCGCGGCCATGAAACGGGCCCGTGCCTCCCGGGACGTTAATGGGAATAGAGAAAAAGGATGCATTGTTGGCGCCTTGGCCGAAGTAATCGTCGCGCACCGCATGATGTGTGGAAAGAGAAGGCTTGCCGGCCTGATCGGGACGGTAGCCGCCTCCGTTGCCATAGCCAGCTTGCTCCACGCCAGAGTAGACAGTGAAGGGCAGGCCGTCATTCCACTGGCCGATGGCGTTGGCCTGCCAGTTGGTAAGCAGCCGTTGGGCATGCGAGAAATGAAACCACTGATTCAAAGCAGGCTGGAGAGAAATGGTATAGGCAAGAGTTTGACCGAGCTCGGAGCTGGAACGGCTCTTTTCTGCTGAGACGTCGAAAGGGGTCTGGGCAAGCGAGAAGGTGACAGGCTCGGTGTTGGATATTCCAGCGCCGACACAGTCATCGAGTTCTTTGCTGTATGTATAGGTGGCGTTCAGGCCGATGCCCCAACGAGTGGGAGACTTGCTTAGTATGAACTCACCCCCGTTATAACTGGAATGAGCGCCACTAATAAAGAAGTTCTCCGGGCCGAAACCGCCGATGAACTGCCCAGTGGGGCCGAACTCGGAATGAGGCGCAAACTGTGGATCGGCGCCCACGTATCCGTTGGGATAGGTCATGATTGGCAGGCCCACGCTGGAGATGCCGATATAATCGGCGCTGGCACTAAAGCTGCCGAACTGCTGATCGATGCCGAATGACCAGGTAGAAAGGTAACGATTCCTGAAATTCGCTGCCTGCCCCTGCAACACCAGCGGCTGCACCTGATCTCCGGGGAGCATGGCCGCCAAGTCTTTTTCATACCGGTTGAGGTCAACCGGTGTGTTGGGCGTAACCTTTGTGGTGCCATTTTGATAGAGCGGGGCGCCGCCGAGCGTGTAAATAACCGGGGTCAAGAAGGGGAGCACGCCCGCATGAAAGGGAATGGGCGCAGAAGGCTGGGCTGTGGCGGAAACGATAACGGCGAAAGGAAAATCGTTGGTGATGTTGGTGTTCGCGAAGGGATACGAGACTAATGTAGTGATGCCCGCGCCAGCCTTGATGGTGGTCGACGTCTTCGCCGACGAGCGCACTTGCCAGGTAAGGCCGAGACGGGGCCCCCATCCCTTCCAATTCACGCTGTAGGGCGGCTGTGGATTCACCAGCCACTCTTCCTGGGCTCCAGGCGTAGTGTAGTTCGTGCGCTGGCCGTTGGCGTCAAGAAAGAGCGCGCCGGAAGTAAGATCGTGCGGCTCGTGAATGCGCGAACTTACTTCGTACCGGATCCCATAATTAACGGTGAGGTGGGGTCGGGCCTGCCAGTTATCGAGGAAATAGCCGTTATAAGACTCGCGGTGAACCGCACCCTCGCCCGTGTGGACGCCCTGGCCGAAGCCGTTTCCGCCGCCGCTCTGCAAGAACGTATACGGAGTGGCGCTAAGAAATGCGGAAAGCGTGTCCGGCAGCAGATCTCCGGGATGAATGTCATGCGTGCCGCTGGTCGAGTTGATGATGACGTCGGAATAGACTGGACCGCCTCCGAAACTGCGACTCCCATTGGTGCTGTTGGAAAATCCGGAGATATCTCGATTGAAGCGCGCTTCAATGCCTGCCTCCAGGACATGATTGCGATGGACAAACGTGGCCGTCTGACGCAGCAGCAAAACGTTGCCCCAGGTGCGCTGATATCCTCCGGCTTCCGAATTGAAGGCTTCAAAAAGATTGTCGCCAAAGGTGATGCCGGGCTGCACGGCGTTTTCCGAGGAATAGAGCGGCGTGCTGCGGATGAGCGAGGCGGTGGTTTCCATCGAGAGATGGGCTGAGGGCACGCGAGCATAGTTGATGACCGCGCTGCGGTAGAGCTCCGTAAAGAGCCGCGCAAAGCTGGGATCGATAGCGGTTTGATTGGGGTTGGTGATTGGGCCATCGACGTTTTCAAGCGTGTAGCGGCCCATCAGCCGCGAGATGCTGGAGAGACGATGGTCAAGGCGGATGGAAAACTGGTCGTTGGAGGTGTCAACCTTGGAGTCAGAGGCGTAGGTGCGCGGGCCGAAAGGACCGGACGGAAAATTAGGCTCCGGGTAACGATTGAGTATGGCGGCAATGTTGGAATCGACTGGGACAACGAGCGTATCGCCGGGATACGCGGTAGTATCCAGGCCCTGACGCTCCGTGGGTGTGGGCACGGAAAGCACTTGCGTGGTGCCCTGAATCTGCCGCAAGCCCTGGTACTCGACGAAGTAATAGGTCCGGCTTCTGCCGTTGTAAAGGCGCGGCAGCACAACCGGGCCGCCATCGGTCAGACCAAACTCATTGCGGATGAAGGGAGGAATTCTGCCCGGAGCGGCGGGCGTGGGGTGGTCGAAATAGTTGCGCGCATCGAGGGCAGAGTTGCGAAGGAACTCAAAGTACACCCCATGCACCTGGTCTGTGCCGGATTTCGTAATGACGTCTGTGTAGCCGGCCGCGCCTTCGCCCAGGGAGGCAGGCATAACGCCGGAGAAGGTATCGATGCGCTGGATGGCGTCGACGTTGAAATCGGTAATGGTGCCCCCTCCTAATTCGGGGTCTGTAGTATCGCCGCCATCGAGGGCAAAAACAGCTTCGGTTCCAGGTTGTCCGTGAATGGAATACTGCTGCGTGAAGTTGCTGCCGGTAGCGGCTGCGGTAGTGGTGCCGGCCGAGAGCAGCAGTAACGAGCTGGAGTCGCGCTGCTCGAGCGGGAGGTCAGAGACCTCGGCGCTCTTAATCACTTGTTCTTGTGCGGAATTGGTGGAAGCGGCCGTCTGGAGCTCCTGCACACTAAGAGCGGAATCCCGCACGTTCAAAAGAATCTGCCGCGTGGCGCTGTGCAATTGGAATGTGGCGACGATGGGGATTGCTACGCCCGGCACGCGTACTTGGATGCGGTAGTGCCCAGGCGCGATATGCGCCAGGGAAAAAGAACCATGAGCGTCGCTGACAACGTGGATCGAAGAGAGCTTGCCAGCGCTCCCGCGGCCAATGTAATCGAACTGAACTTCCGCGGAGGCAATGCGAGCCGCGGAAGTTTGCACAATGCCTTCTAACGAAGAAGGTTGAATCTGAGCTAACGTATTATGGCATGCAAAAAACACGGTAATGATGATTCCAACCCACTTCATAATCACGCTTCTCTTCTGGCATAAAAACTCAATCGTTGTTGCGATGCTAGGTCTCTGACCGCATGAATTCGTCCTTTTGGCTTCCGTGGTTTTTCACCCTTTCGCCAGAAAAAGGGCGAAAGGATGGGGCACGGAAATGGTACAAAATCAAGCGGTCTCAGACGCCCAGTATGCGCGAATACAGAAATGGCAACCTGGCTGTCGATGACGATCTAAAATACTGTCGGCACGACGCGCGTCTGTGTGCCACTCTAGCGTCCTTGAGATCGCTGAATGGCTAGACCATTCGCTGCAGGTACTCTGCTCTCGTAAATTCACCCTGAAGTGCACCGCTAGGGTACCGGGAGGCAACGACGGCTCGCAAGCGTAATTGTGCGAAATTAAACACAATGAGTCTGAATTTCATGCGCCCGAATCGAGGGGCTGGCAACAAAAGCAGTAGTGTTATTATCTCAATCAGCCGGCGCAGTTCGGTTTTCGGCCGAATGCAAGCATGATGCTCAGGGACGAGAATAGAATCCTCACTTTCTACGACGACCGGTCTTGTGATCTGAGACTGCAAAGCCGCTCTCTAATACTGCGGATGGCCTCGGCGTTCTGCGAGGTTTTCATACGCTTGCCTTTGACCCACTCATGGGACCATGCGCTATGAATTCCCTCAAATTTGCTGGCAGGCTCTTTGATAGCACCAATGGAGAAAAGAGATGAGGAGATTCGGAAGATTTCTTGTATTGGCAGGATGCATGTTCTTGGGCGCAGCTCTAATCTCGTCCACGGCATGTGCGCAGCTATCCCAGAACACCGTGCTGATTCTTTCCAAGGATGACGGCACCCTGGCGATCGTTGATGCTTCGACCCTGAAGGTAGTGGCAAAGGTGCCGGTAGGCGTAAACCCACATGAAGTCACCGCTTCTCAAGACGGACTTCGCGCCTACGTTTCCAACTATGGCAATGGATCGCAGAATACAATCACGGTCGTCGATCTTCCGAACCAAAAGCGCTTGGAGACGGTTGATCTTGGCCCTCTCTACGGGCCTCACGGATTGACTTATGTCGGCGGCTATCTGTGGTTCACGGCGGAACGTGAGAAGCTAATCGCTCGTCTTGATCCGGCAACCAACAAAATGGACTGGGAGATGGGCACCGGTCAGACAGGGACTCATCTGCTCTGGGTGGCAGGGGACATGCACCATATCGTTACTGTGAATGCCGGTTCCAGCACTCTCAGCCTGCTTCAGCAACATCCGGTAATTTCTGCTGAGGAGGCGAAGGAGGAGATAAAGAAGGGTGTGTATTCCAAATATGGCGGTCAAACAACCAGGGGCACAAATGGCCCGCCTGCTCCCGACTGGGATGAGAGTTTCGTCGATATCGGAGGACATCCCGAGGCTTTTGATGTGCTGCACGATGCTTCCGGCAACCCGACGATGGTTTGGGCAGGAAGATATTTCGGCGCGAACATTGCTGTCGTGGATTATGCTTCCAAGAAAATAGTGGATACGATTCAGACGGATGAGCCAAACTTGCTCCGGATGCGGTTTACTCCGAACGGACGACTCGCAGTCGTCGCCACGGATACCGGCCACGATGTTCTGATCGTCGACGTCGCATCGAGAAAGATTATTAAGCAGATTCCGATAGGCACGGGTGGGGGCGGTATTGTTGTCAGCCCGGACAGCAGCCGTGCGTTTGTTTCCATTTCGACCGAGAATTGTGTCGCAGTCATCGATCTGAAGACGCTGACACTTGTAGGCAAAATCAATGTAGGTCCAAATCCGGACGGAATGTGGTGGGTCGGCGAGTAAAGAATTGTGGCGCTTCCGCTATTTAGTGGATAGCGGGGCCAAGTCGAGGCCGCCGCAGCGAAAGTAGATGTCGCGTGCGTCGATTTCGATCCCTATCGCAGAAGCGGCGGATTGTTGGAGTGCCCGGCTCCTTTTGTACCAATGGCAATGAGACAAACTGGTATGCAGCCGGCGCTAACACTCACCAAAGTTCTGAAGATCAATGCGCGTTGGCTTCATGTTGCACCGGCATGGCTGCCAAAAAACCGTGTGAGGGATCAATGCCGAAACAGAAAAAGATAGCCGCAACGCAAAGGACGGAAGAAATGACAAACGGGACATTCCAGCCATATGGTCCCAACATATAGCCTAATAAGAGCGGCGAAATGGCGCTTCCCAGATTTCCGAAAGTATTCATGATGGATGCGATGGAGCCGGCATAATCACCGCCGATATCGAGTGGGATCGCCCAGGACACACCCACCGTCAACTCCAAACCAAAAACCGCCAGACATGAAAAGAGAACAGAAGTAATGGCGTGGGTGGTGAAGGTCGCGGGCAAGATCGATACTGCCGCGATCACAAAGCCAGCAATTGCAATTCCTCTTCGCGCTATTTTAAGATCGCCCGTCTTCGCCGCCCATCGATCCGAAATCCAGCCGCCCAGCAGATTGCCTGCCGAACCAGCAAGAAATGGAAGGCTGGCATAGAAGCCCATCGTTTTGAGGTCCACTCCTCGCGAATCGTAGAGATATTTCGGGAACCAATCCAGGTAGATGTCGATGCTGTATCCATAGCAGAAGTACATGGATGCCAGCATCCATACCGTGCGATTTCTCAAGATCTTGCGCCAAGGTACTAAATGCGAAGAGTCGCCGGATGCGGCATTGGACCCACAAATAAGTTCCAGTTCTGCGGCGTTGACACTTCGATGATCGGCCGGCCGATCTCGATAGTACCAATACCAGATCGACGCCCAGGCGAGGCCGAGGAATCCAAAAAGAAAAAATGGCATTCGCCAGCCGAAGCTGATCATGATGATGACGACCAATGGCGGAGTCACAGCAGCGCCTAGTCGAGAGGCCGCGTGCGGTAATCCCTGTGAGAAACCACGTTCGTCCGCGGGCATCCAGCGCGAGAGAGATCGGGTTGCTATGGGAAAGGTTCCGGCTTCTCCCACGCCAAATAGAAACCGGCAAAAGCCCATGGAAGCGGCGCTCCAGCTTAGCGCGGTCAACGAGGTAAAAACGGACCACCAACATACGACCACCGCGAGAGCGCGCCGGGGCCCATACTTGTCGCCAAACCACCCGCCGGGTATTTGAAAAAGAGCATATCCCCAGCGAAATGAGCTGAAAATCCAGCCTACCGTGATCGCCGTGAGCCCCAGATCGCGCTGGATCACCGGCATGGCCGATGAGATGTTCACTCGATCCATGTAGGTGATGACGTAAGCAGCGACGACGAGCGCGAGAACAGCGTGTCGAGCCCGTGTCGGTCTTAGGGAATTAGCCGGACGATTTGGACTCTGTTCGGTCATCAAATTCTTGAGAGGCCTACGTTCGACTTTCCTGGACCAAGTGAAAATACGATTGAGGACAGAGCTAATAGGCTAAACGATCCTGAAGTGCTTCGATCTGGTTCGGCGATACGTCTGGAACCGCTGCGACTCTCCTGATCCTTGCGTGTGCCCATCCCCATGCCGCAATTCTAAAAACATGGCCTGTGGGTACTTCACAAAATACTAACCTACAAATCTGGACTTGCACCACGGACTGTTAACTTACGCCTCATTTATATTCCGCAGAAAGGAGTTCAGGCAATCTCCCTTTGCTAATATTAAAGTCTGGTCGTGGCTTGGGCTAAGAATGTGGCTGCAAACTAGCTTGATTTCGCTAAATTTCGCTACCCCGCTTTGGCCAATGCGGCGAGTCGTGGGAACGCCTCTGAGATTCTCCCTCGATGTCCGCAAATTGATCGAAGCCCTGAATGGTTCTCGCTAGCATTGACGTAAAAGAGGTTATGAATGCCATTTCGCTGCAAGCAAATCGATTCGCAATTGAATCGCATCTCTAGCTATCTTCCGCTGCGCTCAATCGCTTTTCTGTTTGGTGCTTTGCTGACCATGTCGATGGGACTCTCCCGAATAAGCTTGGCTGAGACCCACGATGTGCAAATCGGCAATGGCCTTATCCACGCCACCATTCACACTCCTGACCCCGTCAGCGGTTTTTACCGCGGAACTCGTTTTGATTGGTCGGGTATCATCGGGAGCCTGAATTATGATGGCCACAACTACTACGGCCCATGGTTTAACAAAACCGATCCCACCGTGGAAGATTTTATCTATGACGGTCCCGATATTGTCGCCGGGCCTTCCAGCGCCGTTACAGGACCAGCGGAAGAATTCCTCACCAACCATGCAGCGCTAGGCTTCATTGAAGCCTCCCCGGGCGGCACGTTCCTCAAGATTGGAGTCGGTGTACTTCGCAAGCCGGACGATGCAAAGTACAGCATTTTCCGCGTCTACGATATTGTCGATCACGGCAAATGGTCAGTTCGCCCAAAGCCGGAATCGGTCGAGTTTATCCAGACAGTCCGCGATCCTTCTTCCGGCTACGGCTATCTCTATCGAAAAATCGTTCGTCTCGTTCCCGGAAAACCGCAGATGATCATCGAGCATCATCTCACGAATATTGGGAAGCGATCGATTGCAACCAGCGTCTACGATCACAATTTCCTGGTTCTTGATAGACAAACCATCGGACCCGATTTCACCATTACTCTGCCATTCGAGATTCGCCCCGCGGAACCTGTGAACTCTGCATTCGGCGCCGTCGATGGAAAGACGATCCACTATGTCAAAGAAATGCAGGGCCGCGACCTGTTTGGAGTCAATATTGAAGGTTTCGGGAAAACCTCAAAAGACTATGAGATTACGATCGAGAATGCACACCTGGGCGCTGGGATGAAGATCACGGGCGATCACCCCTTGGAAACCGAAGAGCTTTGGTCCATCCGTTCCACTCTTGCCATGGAGCCGTTCATCCACTTGTCGATTGAACCCGGGAAGAGTGTTACCTGGAAATACACTTACACTTATTACTCAATCCCGAAGTGAATCGAGGCGGGTGGCCCAGGTCCCGGGATGTCAGTTAATCCACTAAATCTGGGTGCCCCAGGTGCCTCGCTTTTGGGCACCTGGGAGAGCTCGCGATCTGGTTTCCGGTTACGCCCGAGCGTGCAGTGTCAAAACATGATGTCAATACTTAACGCTGTAATGTTAGGCCGAGCATCGAGCGAGCTTGCGCCGGGGTCGCTACGGGACGGTTCAATTCATGGGCGATGCGTACGGACCTTTGGACCAGTTCGGCATTGCTCTTAGCTTTCTCTCCACGAGCGTAGTAGACATTGTCCTCAAGACCAACCCGTACATGGCCGCCCATCAGGGTGGCGAGGGTCGTCATCGGGAGTTGATATGGGCCAAGGCCCGAGCATAGCCATAGGGATTCCTCTGGCAATTCCTTCAATAGCCCCAGGACATTACCGACTGTTGGGAAACTTCCGGTTTGGTATCCCATCACGGTCTGGATCCAGTAGGGCTTTTGCAGCAGATCGTTTTCGATCAGGTATCGCACGACCCAGGCGCAGCCAGCATGATAGATCTCCAACTCAGGCTTGATTTGGAGCTGCTTCATCTTCGCGGCGAGCTCATGAATATGGCCATAGGTATACGGGATGCATTCATCGACTTCCAGCGCGGGCCGTGGATTCGGCAAAGGCGCAGCGCGCTCCCTTAATTGAAACCTGCTCATATCGGGCGCCAAATTCAGCGATGCAACTTCCGGACCGGCGTCTAGAGAGGAAGCCCGCTCTTCCATCGTCGAATTAAAACCGCCGCCGGTCGTCGCGTTGATGATGATCTCCGGGCAGCGCTCGCGAACTTTTCGCAGGACTTCCCGCCAAGGTTCAGCATCGCGGGCGCCTCTGGTGAGATCTTTCGGATCGCGCGCATGAATGTGGACCATAGCCGCGCCGGAGTCATAGGCGGCTCCGACGGAGTCGGCTATTTGCTCGGCTGTTTCCGGTAACGCATCATTTGCCTCTCTCCCGTGAATGCCACCATTGCAAGCTACACAAATAATGAGAGGAGGCATCCCGATGCGCACTCTTTCCATGAATTCCTGGCTGTCAGTGTATTTAAAAAAGTGCGGAAGCTGCTGTGGTTGTAAGCGACTTTCTCGTGTCACAGTTTCTCCTTTTCCGATCCCGCCTTGGAAATGTCAAGCAGTTCCGCAGTCTGGCACTTCAATCGGTGTAACGAACCGATCCGCTCTAAGTCGATCGGGGTGAGATAGACTCCCTCCTTCGGGCTCAGAACATTCAAGATATACAGGTTACTTGATCCCGAACAAGCGAAATAGCGCGAAACCACCCGCAGTTATGCAACAGAAACAGAAAGGGACCGTAGAGCGTTTTCTCTGGATCGACGATGGGGCGGCGCTTCTTCCGCGACCTCTGCCGTGACAGAGTGCAATCACCATTAGACTCATTGACTTAGTGAAGATCCTGCGGCATATCGAGAAGCCGTAAGTCCTTCTGAGAGTCCTGGCTTCTGAGCTTTTCTTGACAGATGCCGTCGCGTGTGGTGCACTCAATTCGATCACAACTTTGTAATGAAACGTTTAAAACATACTGGAGACGTGCTCTTATGGTGACTTTTGCAGGGGAAACAAGACGCAGCTTTCTCAAGCTGGCTACAGTAGGCGGCGTAATGTGTGCGGCAACTCCGCTCTTTGCCTTCAGCAAACTAGATATTGCGATCGGGAGTTACAGTTACCACAGCATCTCCCTCGACGCCATGATCGTCCAGTTGAAGCTCCTTCGTATCCGCGAAATCGAGATATCGCAGGACGAGTACATACTGCTGACCAACCCAAAAGAAGAGCTGTTCCATTCGACACGCGAAAAGCTTGACCGCGCCGGAATCCGCTGCTGGTCATACTATGCGGGGCCCATACAGAACGATCAGGACATCGACCGCGCCATCCGCTTCGCAAAGATCCTGGGATCCAGCAACATCACCGGCGATGCTCCCGCGCCCGTCCTGCGCCCGATCGATGTAAAGCTGACCCAGGCAGGGCTGACCTTCGGCCTGCACAATCACTACTTCCCGCATATCAAGTTCGACTACGAAAGCCCAGACGAAGTATGGAATGCCATCTCCGGCCTCTCCAAAACCATGGGGGCAACCGCGGACACCGGGCAGTTCGCCATATGCGGCTACGATCCCGCCGCTGCAATTCTCAAGCTGGCGCCCCGTCTTCGCATGGTTCACCTCAAGGACATAAAGGCGAAGGGGGATGAGGAGAATGTTCTGCTGGGAACGGGTATCGCGCACATCCCCCAGGTCATGAGTGAACTCCGTCAAATGAAATTTGCAGGCCCGGTCGCCATTGAGTACGAAAAAGAAGGTGACACCGACCCCGACATGGTGAAGCAAGTCGCCTATGCCAGGAGCCTGGCGTAACCGCGGCCCAATGTGCCGCTGCCTGGAGAAGAAATGCAGAAACTATTCTCAATCGCTGTTACATCGCTGATGTCTCTCGCAACCCCACTCTTGGTCCATGGACAGATCCAGCACCCAATTCTGCCGATAGCGTCGAAGGCTCCTGCCTTTGCGCTGCCGGGCGTCGACGGAACAATCCACAAGCTGAGCGACTACGACAAGGCTCGTGTGCTCGTGGTCATCTTTACCTGCGACCACTGCCCTATCGCGCAAATGTACGAGAGCCGCATTGAGAAGCTTTACGAGGATTACAAGAATCGCGGAGTTGCGGTCGTCGCCATCGAGGGCAACGATCCCAAGGCAACGGTGATTGACGAGCTCGACTCCTCTGACGTGGGTGATACGCTGGCCGAGATGAAGATTCGCGTCCAGTACAAGCATCTTCACTACCCCTACCTCTACGACGGCGACACGCAGGCGGTAACCCGCGCTTACGGGCCGCAGGCCACGCCGCATGTGTTCATCTTCGACCAGAACCGCCGCCTGCGCTATGAAGGCCGCTTCGACAACAGCTTTCGCATCGAGAAAGTCGCAACCCACGATGCGCAGAATGCAATTGACGAGTTGCTCGCGGGCGAGCCGGTCAAGGTAACCCACACCGCCGTCTTTGGATGCGCTACAAAATGGGCTGAGAAGAAGGCACTCGTTGCCGAATACTACGAGAAGCGCGACGCGGCTCCGGTCGCCGTAAGTATGGTCGACGCCGCCGGACTAAAAAAGCTGCGCGCAAACAGCGGCGATAAATATACGCTTGTCGACTTTTGGGCGACATGGTGCAGCTCCTGCATTGCCGAGTTCGCCGATCTGCAGAATTCTTTCCTCATGTACAGCGATCGCAGCCTGAACCTGGTGACCGTCTCCGTCAACTCCCCCGATGAAAAACAGGGCGTCCTGCGCTTCCTGCAAAAACATCATGCCACCAGCGAGAATCTGCTGTTTGACTCAGACGACGCTGCACGCCTGCAAGCGGCCTTCGATCCCGAGTGGCAGTCGGCTGTTCCTTACACCATACTGCTCGGTCCCAACGGCAAAGTTTTGTACAAATCGCTCGGCTCGGTGGATATACTGCAGTTGCGCCGCAAGATTCTGGCAGCCGTGCCCTCCGATTACGTTGGCTTCAACAAATACTGGAAAGAGCAATAACAGGATTCCAATTATTTGCAATACAGAATCACATAGGCCGACTCTTTCCAAATGGGTTGGCTTATTTACTTTGTCCTTGAACTTCCAGAAAGGTTTGGGCATTGAGCATTCTCGGTGGAATCAAGAAACTCGGAATCGCGGCATTGCTGTTCTGCGCTGTTCTTCCCTGCAGTGGACAACAGCTTGAACTTATGCCTTGGCCGGCGCACATCGTGCGGCAGCAAGGCTCTCTCGCGCTGGACGGCACGCCGCGCATCGAACTCACCGGCGGAGATGAAAGAGTCCACCGCGCCCTGAAGCGGTTCATCCTCCAGCTTTCTGTTCAGACCGGGGTTCCGTTTGATCGATCGTTTGGCAAGCCGCCGCAGGGGCCTCTGTTCGTCATTCAATGCTCCGGCCCCGGGCTCAAGGTACAGGCTCTGGGCGAAGACGAAAGTTATCATCTATCCGTCCGCCAGTCCGGAATCAAGCTGACCGCGCCCAGCCCGCTCGGCATCATGTACGGCCTGCAGACCCTTCTGCAGCTTGTTCAGGCCAGCCCCAGCGGATGGGTCATCCCCGACGTTGAGATCGACGACGCTCCAAGACTCCCGTGGCGCGGCCTGATGATCGACGTCTGCCGCCACTTTGTGCCCCTTCCCGTTCTGGAGCGGAACATCGACGGCATGGCTGCCGTCAAGTTGAACGTGCTGCATCTGCACCTGTCAGATGACCAGGGCTTTCGCATACAGAGCAGGAAGTACCCGCGCCTTACGGAGTATGCCTCCGATGGCCTGTACTATACGCAGACGCAGATCCGTCAACTGATCGCGTATGCGGGGGATCGCGGCATTCGCGTGGTTCCTGAATTCGACCTGCCGGGTCATGCCGTGAGCTGGCTAGTGACCTATCCTCAGTTGTCCTCCGGACCCGCTCCAGCGGGATTGATTCGCTCAGAGCACGATACGCTACGTCCTCCGCTCGACCCAACCAATCCGCAGACGTACAAAATCATTAACCAGGTCTTCGGGGAGATGGAAGAGCTGTTCCCCGATGCCTACTTCCACATTGGCGGCGATGAGGTCGATCCAAAGTACTGGAACCATGACCCCAAAATCCAGGCTTGGATGCGTGCGCACAACATTTCAAATGCTCATGACCTGCAGACTTATTTCACTCTGCGAGTACAGAAGATTGTCGCCCAACACGGCAAGCACATGGAGGGGTGGGACGAAATCCTCGACGGCAAACTTCCCAAAGATTCGCTCATTCAGTCATGGCGTGGCTCAGACTCTCTCGCCAACTCTGCGAGACTCGGATACAAAACCGTCCTCTCTGCCGGATACTATCTTGACCTGATGCACTCGGCCGCAGACCATTATGCGGTCGATCCGCTCGGCGGGCCCAGTGCATCTCTCACTCCCGCCGAACAGGCAAACATCATCGGCGGCGAAGCGTGCGAATGGACTGAGTATGCAACTCCCGAAATTCTTGACAACCGGCTCTGGCCACGGCTTGGAGCCATCGCCGAGCGTCTCTGGTCACCGGCTACCGTCACAGACGTTGACTCCATGTATAGCCGCCTTGCAGTCCTCAACCGGAATCTGCAATGGCTCGGCCTGCAGCAGCAAATCAGTACCCGCACGATGCTGGGCCGTATTGCGGGGGACGACATGCCGATATCGCTGCTCGTTACGCTGGCGCAGGCCGTCGAGCCGGTAAAGGATTACAACCGTGAGACAACGCAGGTCTACAATGCCGAGCAGCCGCTTAATCGGTTAGTCGACGCTATCCCGCCGGAAAGCAGCCTGGCAAGAGAGGTCAACGCATTGGCCAAGCGCGCCCTGCTCGATCCTTCCGCTCGACCCGACCTGCGCGAGTGGTTTACCAGATGGAGCAAAAACGACGCACAGATCGAGCCCTATCTCCCGAATTCCATCCTCCGTGTCCGTCTGATTCCGCTGTCCCAGCAACTGGCAGCGCTCGGCAATTTAGGACTGGCCGCCCTTGACGATATTCAGACGGGCCATCCAATCGCTCCCGAGAAGAAGCAAAAGGAACTCGATATGTTGAAATCGATCGCGGCTCCGCAAGCGGAAATGTTCATCGTCGTCACGCCGTCCGTCCGCTGCCTGATAGAAGCACAACCCGTGCCGTGACCCCTTAAAAGCCCTGTTCGTCGTGCCTGGGCAGGGAGCCCGAGCAGGCGCCTATCGCATTCGGCCTCCCAGCCACAGTAGAGCATTCTCAAAAAAGCTGTTCTGCAGCTTGCTATCGAATATCTTCTTGCCGTGGCCCATATTCGTATAAAGCATCCTGTACTTGGTGTTGGTCCAGGTCAAAGGAATATCTCCGTGCGTCAGTGTGTTCTTGAACCCTATTGGATAATTGGAAGGGTCCAAAGTCATCAGCACCTTGATGCCGGAACTCAGTCGAGGATCGGGATTCCAGCTATACCATTCGTTTGCCGGCGACGTATAGCTCATCGGGAACCCCTTCGTCACAGGATGGTCCGGATCGTCGACATCGATCTTTGCAGGCAGCGGGGGCCAGTTATTGCCGGAAAACACCGTTCCAATAAAATCCGCAAACCAGGGCCACTCCTCTCGTCCGGACATATAGCCTGCAATATGGAACCCCAGCCACCCTCCACCATGCTCCATATAGTTCTGGAACGCCAGCCGTTGCGCCGGCGTGGACGGCCTGTCATCCAGCCACATCACAACCTGGTAATGCGAGAGCACCTCCGCATTCATGTCGTTCCAGTTCTTCGTGGTCTTGAATTCGAAGTCGTCCCTTGCGGCCATCGCCTGAAAAAACGGAATCGCTTGCATCGCAAAATCGACATGGTCCTGCTCCACAGTGGTCGAGTAAAAGGCCAGCACGTGGAATGGCTTCTTCTGCCCAAAAATCGGCGCCGCAACCATCAGGCACACTGCGCACGCGCAAACAAAGCGCATCAATCGGCTCATCGGGATCGCCCTTCTGCCGGTGCGCATGATCTCTGCAGATTCGCTGCCGGACTTTATAATGTTTGATAATATAGGAACGCGGAGATTTATCACAACATGAATATGCTCAATTCCACACCTCGGCCCTGGAATCGATGGTCTGCCTCTCTCCTCTGCGCTCTCACTGCCTCTGCGCTTTTCCTTGGCACTGTTGGCGCTGCGCAGGCAGAAACGGATGCTTCCTTTGGAAGACAGATTACCACTGGCGCCATCGCCATCAATCCGCAAACCCATAAGGTCTATGCGGTCGACGAAGCAGCGGACCAGGTGGTCGTTACAAATGAGCAAACCGGATCGGCTCACATGGTCAAGGTGGGCAAGGGCCCCATTGCGCTTGCTATGAATCCCCGAACAGACCGGATCTATGTCGTCAACGGGGACGGCGATTCCGTCAGCGTGATTGACGGCAAGCAGGACGCGGTAATCGCAACCATTCAGATACGCACCGGATCGTACCCGTACCTCATTGCCGCGGATGAAGCCACCAACAAGATTTATGTGGCCAACACCTATAGCGACTTTTTGATCGTTATCGACGGGACCACAAACTCCGTCACCCGCTTCAAAACCGGCAGCGCGGATGGAATCATCGTCGATCCCCGCAGCAACACCGTCTTCCTCACGACCTATGAAGACCCTGCCATTCGAATCGTGAATGCTGCCACCGGGGCGATGACCAAGGTCGACGTGGGCACGCATCTTTGGGGAATGGCTTTCGATCAATCAACCGATATGCTCTACCTCGGCCATACAGGAACAGACAACATCGTTGAGCTGAATGTGCAGACGCGTGCTGTTCACACCGTACCGGTCGGCTCCTTTCCATGCGCCGTTGCGATTAATCCTCGCACGCAGATGCTTTACGCAGTGAACTACGGCTCCGCGACCGTCAGCGCGATCAACCTGACGACAAACAAGGTGGTTGCCACGCTGGTCGTGGGCGACCATCCTCAGGCCGTCGCAGTCGACGCGCTTCATAACCGCATATATGTGGCAAACGTCCACGGCGATAGCATCACGGCCATCAACGGCGAAACCAACAAGGTCATCGGCACATACAGTGCTGGAAAAAATCCCTATGCACTTGCGATCGACCCAACAGCAGAGCGGGTTTACGCAGCAAACTTTGGGCAACCAGCCGTAACTGTCGTCAATGTCTCTCAGGCTGCAGCGCACTGATCGCTCCGGCCTGAATCCGTACCCCCTCACTTGCCCGGCAATTAGTGAGTTGGCTTCACCATTTCTACTGCCCATATGGCTGACGCACGCATATATATGGATGCCCGGAAGTTTCCGAGGACCGCAGCTTCTAAACAGGCCGCCGCGCCCCTGGTACCGTGACCGCATGATTTTGTAATGGATGCAATGTAGCGCCGGTCTCCAGACCGGCTGTCATGCGGGCGTCCACGCCCGCACCTGTCTGAGAGTGATTACCAATTCATACAGTCTGAATACTAGTAAAATCGCACGACGAGTCAAATGGACACCAGAGGATCCAACTCGAAGATTCTTCATCGTCGCCTCCCTGCATGGGCGCAGACCCGAGCTGCGGGATGCTTCGATTTCTGCACAGCAGCGCCACTTTGAACCGCCAACGCCGTTCGGCATTGAAAACTGCTTCATCGGAACCTCTTGCAAAATTCTATTGAGACTCCAAAATGTGTCAGGGCACGACTAAAGTCGTGCCCTTACACAATCTACAGCCTGAACGTAATTTTGCAAGTGGTTCTAAGCACCAAAATAATGATTCGTCTTTCACACAGTTTCGCTGAATCGGTAACCGATATGCGATTCCGTCAATAGGTATTTGGGCTCTCCGGGATCGTCTTCGATCTTCATGCGGATTTGCCTGATAAAGGTGCGCAGATACTCTAGTTCGTTTCCATACTCGGGTCCCCATACCGACCTTAGAAGTTTGGCGTGAGGAACCGGTCTTCCGGCATTGGCCATCAAATAGTGGAGCAGCTCAAACTGTTTGGGAGTCAGATGGACCTGGCGTCCCTTCTTTTGAACCAGATGCCTATCGGGGTCAAGATGAACATCGCCGATCAGGATTGCTGCCACTCCTGAATCGGAGACCTTGCCTCTCCGTACCGCGGCGCGCAACCGCGCAGTAAGTTCGCCCAGATGAAAGGGCTTGGTGATATAGTCGTCGGCTCCGGCTTCAAATGCATCCACCTTGCGATCTTCGTTGCCTTGGACGGTCAGCATCACAATAGGAAGGACAGGAGAATTCTTGCGCATGATGCGGCAGACCTCGATTCCGCCCATTCCGGGCATATTGATATCGAGCAGCACGGCGTCGAATTGCGCTGTGCGCACCAATGCCAGCGCCTCCTCCCCTCTCCCCGCTTCAATGATCGTAAAACCGATGCTGGAGAGTATGGTCCGCAAAGAAAGCCGGATTGATCGTTCGTCGTCCACAATCAGAACAGTACCTTGATCGGAGTTCATGTCCTTCTCCTTCCGTCTTGGGGAAGCGAGAGAAAGAAGGTAGTGCCCTCATTCGCGTCGCTTATCACCCATACATGGCCGCGGTGCGCGTCGGCAGTCATCTTTACTGCCGATAAGCCGATCCCGGTTCCTGGGGCCAGGCGACTCGAGCCCTCGCTACGATAAAACCGCTGAAAGATCCGCTCCCTGTCCGAGATTGGAATTTGAGGCCCGTAGTTATGAACGGAGATAAGAACTTCCGAGTGGCTTTCACGCGCGGCAACCTTGATCGCGGTTCCCCGAAAGGAGTACTTCACCGCATTGTCTAAGAACTGCGCCAAGGCCATTGAAAGCAGATCGGAATCCCCTCGAACGGTGATGTCGGGGTCTGGAACAGCAACTTCAACTGTGTGCCCACCCAGATGTCCCTGTTGCTTTTGCAACGCCATTGAGACCAGGTCGGCGATAGCGATTTCTTCGTCTCCCAGGTTTACCTCCTCTGCCTCGAGCTTCGCCGTCTGCAGCAGGCGCGTGCACAGTTGCCCTAGCTGATTCGACTCCTCTTCAATCAGCGTCACCAATTCCTTCTGTGGGTTGTTGAGCTTGCCCACCTCGCGAAGACCCTCGTTCGCGGTTTGGATTGCTGTTAGAGGCGTCTTGACCGCATGAGCCAGCGAATCGAGCACTGCGGCGCGAAGCCGTTCGGCTTGATGGGCTGCCTCAATGCGACTCTCTTTCTCAAACGAGACACACCGGTCTAACGCGATCGCCCCCAACGATGCCAGCGCATTGCCGACAAGTGGACTCAGATCGCCGCGAATGACGAGTGCACCTATTGTCTCTGCGTTGATTCTAAGTTGCCTCCGTGTGGTCCGCGTCATTGAATCTTCGTTGTCCTTGCTCAGCAGAAAGCATTCCTTTGCCAAATCCATCTCATCTTCAGACCACACCCCTGCTCTTGCGCATTGCCCGGTGCTTGCATCGAAAATGGCAACCCCCTCTACGGCAAAAATACGCAGAATCAGCTGAGTCAACTGGGGCCCGGGAGGCTGGTGCAGGTTGATCAGCAATGTACTGCGGCTCAACTCGTACAACTGTTCCATTGCCGTCCGTTGCAGTGTGGCTTCTCGTGTGCTTCGCTGTTCTCGCGAAGAAACACGGCTGACAACGAGCGCGCTTATCTCGAATGCGCCCAGTGCGACCCAGTCCTGCGGATCTCCGATCGTAAACTGGAGGAGCGGAGGATAGAAAAAGTAATCCAGACAAGCGCAGGCGAGCAGCGAAACAATGGTTGCCTGCCAAAACCCGCAAAGGATGGCCTCGGATACAACGACAAGCAGAAGAAGAAAACCAACCGGAGCCGACCCGAAGTGCAGCACATACCCTGAAAAGACAATCAGCGCGACCACCCAGCAGCCGGCCAGACTTTCGCCGATAAACCGGTAGTACGCTCCGCGGAACTGCTCTCCATAGATGTCAGAAATCTTCATAGTGCCAAGATTCTAGTGATGACCACCAAAAAGAAGGTCGTTTATGTTTTGAAAGGGCACGACTTCAGTCGTGCCGCAAACAACCACAAATGAGCCGGGCTTTAGCCCCTGAGGGAAGGTTTCAGCCAATTCGATACAAACTTGGCGCCTTTTGAAAATGACTATATTTGCGGCGCCCTACACTGGCGGCTCCGGCATGTGCCCGTATAAAGAATCTATCCACTTTTTCATCAATGAAGCATAAATAAAGTGCAAAGAATATATTGGGCCAGGCCGTCGTGGTTTATGACAACCATTCCGGACCTGGCCCAGTTATCCAGATTACGGTGCTTTTTCTCACTTCACAGCCGATGGTGCCGCGCTCGCCGTCAGGCTTTCATAGTGCTCGGCCTGCTGGCCCATCTGATCCGCTTCATATGCGAAATACTCGAACCGGTTCTTTGAGGAATCAGCCGGCCGTGGATATTTCTGTGCGGCTCCCGCGTTGCTCTGGCTGCGACGCTCCCACTCGGCCTTCTCTGCCTGGGCCTGTTGCTCCAGGGACTGTTGCCGGGATCTGAAGTAAGTCGCCAGTTGCTGATATTGCTGTGTGGAGCGCGCTCCGCGGATCATTGCCTGGAGTTCGCTATGGCTGTACTGGGTGCCCATTTGCGGCGCTGCATACGCAATACCCGCCGCTAACACCACAAGCGAACCTATTGCCTGGATCTTGTGAATCATTGGAAACCTCCTTCTATCAAAAACAGTATGAAATTTCTCAGATGAAGGAGGCATGAACGGAATCTATAGATGGTTGCATCGCCGGGAATAACTTATAGCTTCCTTATGACATTCTGCTCTCATTTATCTCCGTGGGCCTTAGTCGGACTTACTGCCTGTTCTCGGGCAAGTAATACTTCCATTATCTTTCCGGGAGCTTACTTGACTCGGAGCAAACGCAGAGCCTACGCAACGCCGCGGGCTTCCTTGACGAAACTCAGGAATCGGCGTGCCAGCTCGTGGATGCGATGCTCTTGGTGGCGGCGAATGGCTTCCCTTGGTAGCAGCTCCGAACCAACCCCGAGAGCAGTAGCCCCGGCGAGAATAAACCCAGTCGCAGTCTGCTGATTGACTCCGCCGGCGGCAATCAATGACACCTGCGGCAAGGGCAGCTTCAAAGAGCGGATATAAAGATCGCCCCCTAAGGCCGCCGCAGGATAAATCTTCACGTAATCCGCGCCGGCCTTCCATGCGGCAATCACCTCCGTCGGTGTGAGGGCGCCGGGTATGGCAACCACGCCCCTTTTATGCGCGGAGCCAATTACTTCCAAAACCAGGCCGGTGCTGGTCAGGAATCGCGCCCCGGCGTCGAGGCAGCGCTCCGCGGTTTCCTTGTCAAGCACTGTGCCGGCTCCTACGACCATGTCGGGAAGCGTCTGTGCCAGCTCGCTAATCACGTTAATCGCACCAGGCACTGTCATGGTGATTTCCGCGATCGGAATGCCGGCGGCGTAAAGGGTCCTGGCGGCGTAGAGCGCCTGATCGCCGGAGCTGACGCGTATGCCGGGGAAAATACCGATTTCCTCGATGCGAGCCTTGACTTCTTCTCGTGTCATAGAGCGAACCCGTCCTTGTAGGTCGATTGAACGAACAAAATAACCTCAGCTAGCGCCGGCTGTGTGCTGCTTTGACAGCACAACTTAATGAATAGCCTCGCTTCCGACAGCGAGATTCAGCTGGCCGGCCGCGGTGAGATAGGTGCCTATCAACTGCGCATAGGCCAGTTGTACCTGGCGATAGTCGCTTTGTGCGTTGAGAAAATCCATCAACGAAGCGTTGCCGTGCTCGTAGGAAAAGGTGACAGTGTCGCGCACCCGCAGCGCCTGATCGTTGTATTTTGCCTTGTACGGCTTGAGCAGCGCAATATTGCTGCGCACCAACTCATATGCCGTATCGACGTCACTGAAAACCTGCGCCCGTGTTGCATCGCTGGCCTGCTGGCTGCGGTCGATATCGATCAGCGTGCGTTTCTTTTCACCTTGATTCTTGTCGAAGATGCGCAGTGGGATACTCACGCTGACGCCAATGGTATCCGGGCCATTGGGGTTATTAGTTGAGGAGTTGTGGGTATACCAGCCGCTGTAAGTCGGATCGGTCGAGCCGTTCGCTACGGCCAGCTTGTGATTGGTTTGAGACTGCTGAATTGTCTGCAGGGCGGCTTGCAGGTCCGGTCGAGCTGCCAATGCGGAATCGCGATAACTCTCCAATGGCTGCAGGTTATCGCTGAAGTCGAATGGACCTGTCACATCGAACTGATCCACCGGAGTGCGGTCGTTCAACATCTGTAGAAGCTGAATCTTGGCGGTACGCAGGTTGACGATCGCCGTTTCGATCTCCGACTCGTACTGTACGCGCAGCAGTTCAATGCGGTCCAGGTCGATTTGTGCAATATCGCCGGCCTGGAAGCGGGCCCGGCTAATGTCGATGATCTTGTCGTAATAGTCGAGATCTGCTTTCGCAAGGTCCAGTACGAACTTGGCCTCAAGTGTTCCCACAAACGCCGTGCGCAGGGCAAACACCATGTTGCGGTCCAGATCCTCATGCTGCGATTGCGTGATGCGCGTGCCCTCCTGAGCGCTCTCCAACCGCAGTTCGCGCTTATGTTGGCGCTCATGCAGATAACTGAAGTTGGGTTGCTCGGTTGTGCCCTTGAAGGGAACCCAGACCCCGTTGTGCGGGGCAATCTGGGTGCCATCGGCAGCTATCGTGAACTGCGGATTGGGGCGGAGAAAGGCCGTGATCTCTTCGGCCTTCATCTCGTCCACGTTGTCCGCGTCGGCCTTCAGCGCCGGATTTACTTGTTCAAACTTGGCCTTCACTTGGTCCCAGTTCAGCGCCTGTTGCGCGCGCACACCCGGCGCGAGTCCTGGCGCCAGCCAGAAGGCGCCCACAAGCAGATATACGATACGGCGACTTGACCTGCGCCCATCCGAAACGACATTTATGCAATTAGTGTGCAAAGGACTCCTCCGCTTCCGGTTTCGGCAACATATCGTCCTCGCGCGCGAACCAGACATAAAGGGTCGGGAGCAGGAAGATGCTCAATAGCAGATCGGATATCAATCCCCCGACAATGACGATTGCGAACGGGCGCTGCGAGTCGGATCCAATAGCGTGAGACATGGCCGCCGGAAGAAGCCCCAGCGTAGCCACTAGCATCGTCATCATGATCGGCCGCAACCGCAAGACTGCCCCTTCGACAGCGGCGTCTGCAACGGTATATCCCCGCGCCCTCAATTGGTTGATGTATTCGAGCATGATGACGCCGGTTTGCACCGAGACGCCGAACAGCGCCAGGAAGCCCACTCCCGACGACACGCTGAAGAACGTGCCGGTTACAAGCAGAGCGAGCAAGCCTCCAACGCGAGCCATGGCCACGTTGAGCAGAATCAGCAGAGCCCATTTGAAGGAACGAAACATGGTGTAGAGAATCACGAAGATCAAGAAGATCGTCAGGGGCACGATGAAGAGCAGCCTTCTTTCGGCTCGCTTTTCGCTATCGTATTCTCCCGACCATTCGAGGCGATAGCCACGCGGTAACTGCACATTGTTGGCGATTTTGTCGATGGCTTCCTTGACCGTGGTGCCCAGATCGCGCCCGCGAACCTCAAAGCGGATGGCCACATAGCGGGAACCGTCTTCCCTGTAAATGTCGTAGGCGTCATCGCGAACCTGGACTTTGGTCAACTGAGCCAGCGAGACGCGCTCTCCCGTGGGAGAAAGCAGTCGAATATTCTGGATAGCCTCCTTGGTATCGCGATACGGCTTCTGATAGCGCACCACCACGTTGTAGACCGCCTCTCCCTGCAGGACCTGACTGACAGGATTACCGCCGATGGCGGTCTGGACGGCATCTTGTATATCGGCCACATTGATGCCGAAACGCGCAGCCGCCTGACGGTCAACGGTGAGATCGATATTCGGCTGGCCAGTATCGCGTTGAATGCCCAAATCCTTGACCCCGTCAATATTGGCCATAACATCCTTGATCTGCTCGCCCTTTTCCTCCAGAACGTCCAACTCTGGCCCGTAAAGCTTGGCGCACAGTCCGCCTTTCGTGCCGGTCATCGTTTCATCCACGTTGTCCTCAATGGGCTGGGAGAAATTCCAGAAAGCCCCTGGGTATTTCTCCAGTTCGCGATCCATCGCGGCAATCAGCTCCTCTTTATTCTGATGAAAGACGGGCCGCCATTGGTCCTTGGGCTTCAAGTCGACGAAATATTCCGTGTTGCCGAATCCTCCCGTGTCGGTTCCATCGTCGGGCGCCCCGGCTTGCGAGACGACCTTGGTGACCTCGGGGAACGAGGCTAAGATATAGCGGGAATGCTGGGCGAAGCGCGTGCCTTCCGTCTCGCCTACGCTGTTGGCCATCGCGCCACGTGCCCAAATGGCGCCTTCGTCCAAATGGGGCAGGAACTCCGAGCCAATGAGTCCGCTGAATGTCAGGAAAATAGCGACGGCCAGCGAAGCCACGCCAACGCCGACTACAATCACGCGGTTTTCGACAGCCCAGCGCAAGCTGGTCCGATAGCGCTTGGTGAGAAACACCAGGACCGGATTGTGCCACTCCCTGACACCGTTGGGGAAGAGCATGGCGCACAGCACAGGTGCGATGAAGATGGAGAATGTCATGGCGCCGAGTAGTGCGAAGGCAACGGTCCAGGCCATGGGCCGGAACAAACGCCCTTCGACTCGTTGCAGAGTGAAGATCGGCATGTAGGCGGTGATGATGATGGCGATGGCGTAGAATACGGGACGCTGAACCTCGTGTGAAGCCTCCCGGATCATCTCCGCCGGCGTTTTGGCGCCCAGGGTTGTGTTAGCAGCGTTCGCGTTGCCCCGGCGCGCGAGATGCCGCATGATGTTCTCAACCATCACCACTGCGCCATCCACAACCATTCCGAAATCGAGCGCGCCAAGTGAAATCAGGTTTGCGGGGATATTGCTCAAATTCAGAAAGATTGAGGCGAACAACAGGGAAAACGGTATCGTCACCGCAACGATCAAGGCCGCGCGAACATTGCCGAGGAAAAGAAGCAGGATGATCGTAACCAGGATCATCCCCTCGCCCAGGTTGTGCAGCACCGTGTGCAACGTGTAATGAAGCAGATCGCTGCGGTCCAGCATCGTAACGACCTTCACACCCTCGGGCAGGATGTGATTGTTCAGCTCCTCCACTTTCTTGTGAATCCCTTCGAGCGTGGGGCCTTCTTCGGCGCCCTTGCGCATCAGCACTCCGCCCTGGATGACGTCGGGCTCATCTACAATGACGCCGTCCGGACGATGATCGGCTCTGGCCATGCGCCCCAGCCGAATTCTGGGGCCCCAGTCGACGGTCGCGATGTCCTTTACCCGAACTGGAGCTCCGTTCGAAGTCGTCAGCACGGTCTGCTCGATATCCTGCACATTGCGGTAAAGTCCGAGCGCGCGGACGTTCAGTTGTTGCAGGCCCTCTTCGACGAAGCTGCCGCCGGCGTTCACGTTGTTGATGGCCAGCTGGTTCTCCACCTGGCTGATGCTCAAGCCGTAGGAGATGAGCTTATTGGGGTCGACGCGCACCTGATATTCGCGCGCCGTGCCGCCGAAGTCGCTCACGTCCACCACGTTCGGAACTTTCCTGAATTCCTTGTACAGAGTCCAGTCTTCGATGCTCCTCAAATTCATCAGGTCATACGCCGGATTTGTGCTCCGGATCGTGTACCAATAAATCTGGCCGGTTTCGCTCCAGTCCGTGCCGATTTGAGGCAGCACGCCCGCCGGCATATTGACCTGCGTCAGCCGCTCGAGCACCTTCTGGCGGTTCCATTCGTTGACCGATTGGTCGTCGAAGATCAACGTAACCAGGGAAAGACCGAAAATCGATTCCGACCGCACCGTCGTGAGATGCGGAATCCCAAACATCTGAATTTCGACGGGAACCGATACTTGCTGTTCCATTTCTTCAGCGGAACGCCCGGACCACTGGCTGATGATGGTCACGTAATTATCGGCGATGTCCGGATACACCTCGACGGGCATGTTGTGAAACGACACCGCCCCCCAGCCGAGCAAGAGCAACCCAATCGCCAGCACCAGGTACCGATTATTGAGAGCAAAGTCTACGAGCCTGCGAATCATGGTTTCTTCCTCGAGTCCCGGTGTCGAGCATCATTCATTGTCGATTGCATTTTGGAGATTGATCGCGTTTGTCACCACCTGCTGGCCGGGCTGCAACCCGGATAGAATCTCCTGCATGTTGTTCGGCAACTGTTCGCCACTGACGACCTCAATCCGCTTGAACTTCTCTTGAGCGGGAATGAAGACCCAATCGCGGTCGTGCAGATGCACGATCGCGGACGCAGGCACAGCCGTGTAGGTCTGCTTCTCCTTGCCGAACAAAGTGGCCGTGGCATACATCCCCGGCCGCATCATCTCGCCAGGATTGGCCACTTCGATACGGACCTTCGCTGTGCGGATATTCGGATCGAGAATCGAGCCGATGTTGCTGATCGTGCCCTTGAGTACTTTCGCCGGATACGCGTTCAGCTTGATGTCGGCGGGTTCCCCCACGCGCACGTTGGCCATGTCGTTTTCGTACACGTCGCAGACGATCCACACCGTGGTCAGGTCCGAAATAGTGAATGGGTTGGGCGTAGAGTAGGCCTGCACGAACGCCGCGTTCGTCACTTCCTGATCGGTGATCACGCCGGAAACCGGGGCGTGGATATCGACAATTCCCTTCGGGTCATCGGGATCGCTGCCCAGCAGGTGAAGATGCTCAGTCGCGGTATCCAGCGTGGTCTTGGCGTCGTCCTCGGTGTCTTGCGCCACCTCCAGGTCTCCCAGCGCTATGGCTCCGTGTTCGTACAGCAGCTTCGCACGATCCAATTGCTTGCGCGCAAGCAACTCATCGGAGACGGCCTTGCGGTAGGCGTCGAAGCCTCCCGAAATGTCGTCGCTGCGAATACGCAGCAAGAGCTGGCCCTTCTTTACTGCGTCGCCGAGCCGTGCGCGGATGTCCACAACGCGCCCGGAGGCAAGCGAAATCACCGGAACAGTTCGGGCGATATCGGGAAATACAGTGCCGGTCACGGACAATTGCGACGGCGCTTGGTATTCGGTCGCTGTCACGATCGGATACAACTCCGGATGCTCGACCGCGAAAAAGGAGACGTCCACTCCGGAAATCACCTTGGCCGGCGGCGGCGCCTCTGCGTCCGCTTTGACCTTATCGCTCTTGCATCCATTGACAGTAAGAAATGCGCCCAGCACCAGCGGCAGCAACGCAGTCGCTTTAACTATGCTCTTCATGATGTTTGCGCGCCCTCTCTTTTCACGCTTAGCCTTCCTGGCTGACACCGCGGTTGTGACGAATGCGCCCCTGGAAGCGAAGCAGCCGTGACTCCTCAAATCGGTATCTCAATTCTTACGTGGAGAACGTAAGAGAGTTATAAGGAAGATGCGGCGACTTAGTACGTCAGCGAATCAACTGAAAGACCACTGTGAGGCCTCGTGTAAGACAACTATTACGGAATTACCTATCGCGTTCTGCCGCACTAATGCACATGACTCACACACGCACTCCAGATCTCATTGCTTCAGTTATGCGCTTGTTTGTTTACTTGTCATCGCAGTTGGTCTACGGTCAGTTGCGGCGCAGACTGATAAGGTACGAGTTATTGGTCGTTTCCGGCGCGTAGCTATCCTTCAGCGGCACTCAGGTGTTGCTGAAGGCCATGGTGCCGCGGGTCGATATCCATACACTGCATCGCAGCCCCAAGAACGCCCGCGCCGCACCAGATATCACGTTGTTACCTTGGCCGCGCCTATTCAGCGCGGCCAAGTGAGCTGTGCGCCAGTTAGAACCTGACTTTTATTGCAACAGTCGTGTTGGTCTGATTCGTCCGCAAGTCGGGCCACCAAATTGAGCTGGTGCCCGCACCGACACCGCCGCAAGTCGATTCCGCCGAACTGAGCGAGCCGTAGCCGAAGCCCGAGTCGCCGCCACCGGCGCACTGGTAGTGAGCGGGGTTACCGTTGATTCCACCAGGAGGAGTAATTCCGCCGCGACCGGTCCAGTAAGGCACATCGGAATAGCGATAGCCCTCCTCTAAGGTGAAGGTGATGAACTGGCTAGGCATGTAGTCGAAGGTTATTGTGCCGTCGTGCATCTGAGAGCGGTCGCCGGCGTTCTCAGTAAAGTACGGTGTACCGCTGATCGCAGTTGCGCCATTGATTGGCGGCAGCAGCGTGAGGTAACGGCCAGGGTTGTTCATTTGGCCGCCGCCCAGCGTCACGGCATACAAGTCCTTCTTGAACCAGAAGCGCAGATAACTCATCCAGCCGATAAAGTCCTGCTTCGGCTTGCCATTGGCGCTGTTGTGGCAATTGACACCGCCTGTGTAGGTATCGGCCGAACCCATCTCAGGTGACTGACCCTTCGGATCGTAGAATCCGACTGCGGGACCGCCACCGTATTCGCAACCGGCGTCGCCGGTTATGGTCATGGCGATCTTGTCCATCGTGTTCGTCGGCTTGTCGTAGAGCTTGACTTGCGCGCTGTAGTCGGCGTGGATACGCGAGCGGCCAGGGAATCCCGCGTCGTCTTCACCAAGCCCGTAGTTGTTCCAGACGAAGTCAAGGTATGGCTTGGGCCGCCACAGGATTTGTCCGCCCAGTCCAGGCTTGCCGTTGTAACGCGCATACGACTGCCAGCCGTTAATGACCCAAGGTTCGATCTTCAGCTTGGCTGTCGGGAAATACTGGATGCGAAGGCCGTTGAAAAACCACGGCGTGTTCGAGGATACGAAGGAAGGCTGATAAGTCCAATTGTCAAAATTGTAGTAGCTAAACAGGCCGATATAGGAAACAAAAATTCCGGCGTCTACGTTCAACCCATGAGCTACATCCCAGTGATATCCACCCCAGCCCTCTGAGATGTACTTGTAGGCACCGGCCAGATCCCAAGCTCCCCGATTAGGGCTTGCATCGTTGCGTGGCGTAGTGGTGGCGAACAGGCCATCCATGGTAAGGATGCGGCCGCGTACGTTATTGATGCGGATGTCACCGCCGATGCTTAGTTGCTCGAGCTGCCACTCGTCGGAGCGGAAGCTTTCTGTCGCGCCGCCCATGGTGTCGTCTTTGGGATGATTGTAGTCGAGGATGTAGTTCGCGTCGGCGCGAAACTCCGGCGTGAAGTACTTGGTGGCCATGGGGCTGTCTGTCTGGTGGCCATTGCTGTTCAGCCACGTCCAGTCACCTGGGAACGGCTCGCCTTTCTTTGTAGTCTGAGCGTCGATCTCCGGGGGAGCGGGAGCCGCCGCGGGTGAAGGCGCCGGGGCCTGGGCCATCGTACCGCCTGCCGGAGGAGCCGTCCCGTTCCCTGCCAGCAGTTCTTTTTCGGCCGCCCTCATCGCCGCCGTGTCATTGCTATCCGCAAGCGACGCGGCCTTCGCCTCTCTTACCTGGTTCTCCAACTGGTCGATGCGGCTCTTGAGTGCCTCGATCTCCTCCTCGACTGTCGGTTGCAACTGCGGCTTGGCAGCAGTAGTTGCGGCGTGCGTCGTAGTTGCGTCCGGCGCTGAAGGTGGATCCGATTTAGCCGTCAGTTCGGTTTGGCTCGGAGCGGTTGCAGCAACCTGCGCCGTACAGGCGCAACAAATTCCGGCAGCAATAACCGCCAGCGTCGTGGCTTTCCAAAGGACGATTCTCATTTTCACCTCTCGCTTTTCGCGGGAAATCAATTGATGGCTCCAGTGAGAGAAAATCGAAGACTTTCTTTCACGCTTTTCTCATCGGCCTACTCAACGCGCTAACCATCTCTGATTGTGGCCGTTGCAGTGGTCGATTTATGCTGAAAATACCTTCGTAGAGCCCTCCGTCTCTTGATGTCTTTTTACTTGATAGCCTCTTTTCTGATTCCTATTTCACACACTTCCGCATAAGTATCCCGTAAGAACAACAGAAAATGTTTGTAAACCATTCCTGTACTTGAGCCTTGCTAATGTGCCTAGGTCGACAGCAAAGATAGTGCTCTCCTCTGAGCAAATCGATCGGAGCAAAAGCTCTGCTCGACTTACACCGAAGTCACGGTTGAACTGGCATCGGGCTACGTAAGGATGGAGATTCGTCGTGCACTAAGGAGCACGGAATTACGGCAGTTGGTGCAGGCAACAGCAATGATGAACTTAGGATGAATCGCCAGACATGAAGAAAGCATGAATGCCCGGAGTTTATTTTTAAGTGCTTCACGATTGCCGGTCTATGTTCAAAGATCGCTATTTGCTTCTTCTATATGGATGCCTGGTTTGGATGCACTGAGATCTTTAGCAGATGAATATTCCTTGCATTCCCTGGTACACGACTTCGCGCATTGGCTACCGTTCGTTTTTCAAACTGGACGAATCCAGGGAATCAAGCGAGATCGGACGGCGACAGATCTTACCTGCGCATCGCTGCATCGAGCCGCTTCCTTTGCAACGCGCTTCGCAGACTGGCAACGACAGTTTGAGGCTGAAGTGGCATTTGGATATAGCCCGATGCTCCCGCGATCATAGCCAATATTCCTTGGCGTAGCTTCCCCGGCGGCGTGATCACAACCACGGCTACGTTTGGAAAATCCGCACAAACGTTATCCGACAGCACCATCCCGCCCGTTCCCGGCATCTCAAGGTCGCAGAGGACCGCCTGATGCCGGCCGGTACTAAGCATCTTGAGCGCATCCCGGGCATTGAGGCATGGTGTCGCGGAAAATTCGCATCTGTCGAGCAGAGGTAGGCCGGTCTTCGTGGATTTACCCACCACGAGAACAGGTGTGCCAGAGTCTCTTTTAGAATCCCCCGAGGCTTTCCTCATAAGAACAGTGTATGCGCGTTTTTTTGCGAAAATTAAGCACACTGAGCTCGAAAATGTCTTCCGACGATGGATCGGTCGCTGTATGGATTTGATACACAAATAGTTAGCTGGATTAACTTAACACGATACCCACGACGGTAATCAAATTGCGAACCGAAGTGTTATTCGGCTGCAACTTTCGTGTAGTCGATCGTAACCTGGAGTGAGGATGGACGCTCTCAGCAGTGGCCAAGTCCCTTGGCATGAGTAGCATGCAAGCGATGTACTTGTTTTTCCCTCATTACCGAACATGCCGAGTTAACACATGCCGCGTGCCTCGAAGGTTGGCTTCGAGTCCTCCCGATATAATTGACTCTAAATTCGCGTCGATAAGTTGTTTCCGAATCTGCGACACTTTCCCCGAAGTTTGTCGATGTGTTCGTGAGCAAGATAAGAATGAGTTGACAACAATATGAATTTACCGGGCCCAAAACAGCAGTTGGGCGAGGAGCGGCAATACAGGATTGTAATTGCGGCGCTCGAAGTGTTCTCCAAATCGTCATTTGGGGATGCGACAACAGAGGAGATTGCTCGTCACGCGCATGTCTCAAAGCGCGATATCTATGCTGCGTTTCCCGATAAGCACGCGATTCTCACCGCAGCCATCGATATGGTGTTGCAGGCAGGCGACGAGAACCTTCGGCGCGTAATTTCAGACAGCCAGCGGGACATTGCATCTCTCCAAGAGACGCTGGAGATTTTCGGGCTGGCACTCGTTAGTGAGATCTTGTCGCCTTCCTCGGGGTTTGTATTTCGTCTTGTATCGTCAGAGAGTGTCAAGCAACCTGCGATTGGAACGGCCTACTTTGAGAACTGGTATACCCGTAGAAGTCGAACCATCGCGCAGTTTTTCTCCAAACACCTGGCCAAGGCAAACGGAAGGACTGGCCGGCGCTTTGATGCCAATCGGGCTGCAAAGCACTTTGTGGACTTGATCACGCATTTGCCCCAATTAACTGCTTGCATCGGGATGCTCGATATGTGGAGCCCGAAGTCAGCCCAGGCCCACGTCAGAAGTTCGGTGGAATGCTTTCTAAAGGCATACCCCGGGCTTGCCTCATAGACACAACCGTGCCACAACGCCTGAAATGCAGGCTAACTGCCTGCGCAATGCCCGTATGCTTCAGGAAACGGTGACGCAATCCGTCGCTGGCGAGCAATGCACTCGTCGTAAATCAATTCGAGCTTTTCTGTCTGCCTGGCAATGTCGAACCGCTCTTTTACCCAAGTGCGCGCCTGGTGACTCATGGATGCCCAAAGCTCCGAATTATCGAGAAGAGTTCGCAGCGAAGTTGCAAGTGCAACGATATCTCCTTCAGGGCAAAGCAAACCGGTATGCCCATGCTTGACGACTTCTGGAATAGCGGCACTGGCGAAACTGACAACCGGCGTGCCAACGGCCTGAGCTTCAGCGAAAACCATGCCGAATCCTTCCGTTTGTCCGGAAGAAGCCTTTATGCTGGGATTGCACAAAATGCGGGCGCGCGCCATGCTGCGCAGGACTTCGGCTGAGTTCTGCACGCCGCGGAAAGAGGCACGTATGGCGAGTTTGCCGGCAAGGGCCTCCAGGTCGGAACGCAGCGGCCCATCGCCGATGATCTCCACATGGGCCTGAGGATTGTGCTGCTGCAGATGCGCCATTGCGCGAAGGAGGAATTCGCATCCCTTCACCTCCACAAGTCTCCCCACAAACAAGATCAGCTTCGGGTCGCGTTCTACATCGGCAGGACGAAAGCGCTCGCAGTCAACTCCGGTGTAAAGAACATGAAGTTTGGCTTCGGGAAAGCCGGTGCGAAGAGCAGCCGCACAGATCGATTGAGAGACACAGAGAAACGCTGATGCACGGGCAAATAGCCTGCTTCTATGCGACAAGAAATGCCTGCCCGAAACGCTCTGGGCAAAGTGAGCATCCGTCGGAGTTACATCGCAGCCGTGCAGTGAAACAACCAGTGGCAGCTCTAGCGCATTCGCAATCGACAACGCATGGACTGCGTCGGTGGCGAAGTGGACGTGAAGTATGGATGGATTCTGAGCGCGCAGCCGCTGAATAAAGGCTGGGGCAAAGGGAAATTGGCGATAAACCCTGGCGGCGATCTTATCCCATGTTCCCGTACCTTCTCTGAGAAGTATCTCCGGGAGATTGTGACGGAGTCCCGGCTCTACTCTACGCAAGCCGGCAAGCACCGGTTTGTAGCGCCGCAGCATCTGAGCTTGTTCAATAATGAACGTCTCGCTCGGCGCCAAGAGCCGCTCGCGAAAGACTATGGCTGTGCGCATAATGATTGCCATCCCTGACTTTCCCGCCTATAACACTTGTCTCCTGGACCCAGAACATCGTCGATCTTTGAAACTACACGAAGCGCAACCGTTTCCCACCCCCTGAATCTATTCAGGTATTGCCGGTACACTCGTGTCCTCTGCATCCTAACGTCCTCTTCGAGACAGGCTCTCATCGCCAAAGCGAAGCCCTCTGCATCTCCTGGGTCGACAAGATATCCCATATCGGGCGTCACCACCTCGGGTATACCGCAAACACGCGATGCGATCACCGGTGTCCCCGCCTGAAAGGCCTCCATGATTACGTGAGGAGACGCATCGAACCGAGAGCCCACAAGCAGTGCGCGAGCGTTGCCAATAAGCGTCTGAGCCTGCTCACCGGGAATCGTTTCAGGCATGGTGATGACGCCCGCGCGTGGCTTCACATCGAATCCTCTGGGTTCACCCACGAGAAGAAGGGAGGATTCTGGATGGGTAGCATGCAATAACTCTCCAGCGGTCGCCAGAACATCCATTCCCTTATTCTTCCATCCGCTCCCGACGCTAACGAAGTAATTGTTTTCTGCGGGAACGAGGGTAGGTTCCAAACAGTTATGCAGAGGGCCCCATCCGATGACAGTTATGTTGTCGGATGAAATATTGTGAACCTCTTGTATCTTCCGCGCGGCCCATTGGGAAAGCGTGAATATATGCCGCGCCTCACTATACACTTTCCGTTGTCTCGCCAGATAGTTGCTGGCCCATCTTTTTGGCACCCACTCTTCGGGATAGGAATAGTCATTGGGATCGAATGGACCGTCGCTAATGATGAAATAAGGCAGTCTGCGAGTCGGCCGATTCGTAGCGCCCCAGTAAAGAACACTCTCGATTTCCGGGCGATCTGCTAAGAGATGTTCGCAGCTACGCTGCAGGCTTCGGCATTGAAAGGGAGAGAAGTGAGCATCCATTCTGGTGCGTTGAATATTTGTTCGAATGGAAGAGCCGAGTGCCGCTAACTTGGCTACTCGTCCCACTTTGGCAACTCCCAGGTCGACAAATCGAGTGTCGCGGTTGCAAAGAACTCTGAAGAGAGATTGCGCTCGAGAATTTTTTGACAACAGTCCAATCATCAGTCGCCTCTTCTTCGAGAATTCTTAAGCTCGCCGTCCGGTAGGGGTTAGTTGCGAAGATTTCACGGACCAAATAATGGGCCGGATTCCGGAGGAACTCGCAGCTTCAGACACCGCGGCGCCGAAGAGTGCCAAAGCTCCGGTCTTAGTTGCATATCTCCTACTCAAGCGCATGGACAAGTTCCCGCTCCTTTTGAGTTTCGGCCGATATCTTCCATTGCACGGCGACATAGACGGCGACCATCAATGCGGCATCGGAGGCCACGCTGGTCCAGGCGGCGCCAACCCACGACCAACGGGGGAGGATCAGCAGATTCAGGCCGATGTTGAGCAGCGCCACACACACCTGAATGCAGGTGCGCAACATCTGTGCATTTGCGCCGGATAATGAGTTGGCAAGAAACCAGTGAACGCAGCGCATGACCGGGATGAGGGCAAGTAACTGGATAGCCGGAGCCACGCTGGCGTATTTGGGTCCGAGAATGAGGGGTAGTAGTGGAGCGATGAGAATGAGGCCAAAAAAGTCCACTACACCGAAGATGATGCCTTTGCGAATAAGGCGTTTTGCATAGCCGAAGCTGGCCTCCATACCGCCAGTGCCGATGCGAAAGAACTCCGGATAGGCAGCCGAGACGAGGGAGCGAACCGGCGTGAGGCTCACATCGATAATTCGATAGGCGGCAGCATAGACACCGGTGGCGGATAGAGTGGAAAGCCGCGCCAGCATCGTCTTATCGATGTCGTTGTAGACGGTCTGCGCAGAAGTACTGATGGAGAAAAAGCTGCCCTCGCGCGCGTCTTCCCACAGCGCGCTGGTGGAGAAGCGCGGCATCCCCCACAGCGCGCTGCCCTGCTGAAGAGCGAACAGGCCGCCGACGATTGCCGTGGCAAAATACGCCCACGCCCAAAGTGCGACAGTGACTTGCCGATAGCCAACGATCAGAAACAGAATCGCAATGACTCGGAGAACGCTCATCGTCGTATTCTGCACTGCGGTCTTGCTCATCTTGCCCGACGCTGCAAAGCCGAACGATGCAAGATCGATAGCGCGCGTAAAGATCAGGTCGGAAAAGCAGATGGCGGCAATCAACGCAAGAGGAATGCCGGACGACCAGAGTTGAGAGAAACCGCAAAGCGCGGCCGTCGCCAGCAGGCCGGTGATGAGCGTGACAACAAGTCCATTGCCCCAGCACAGAGTGGCATCCCGCTTGCCTGCGCGCACATTCTTGAGAAAGAGGTTGCCGCAACCCAGGCCGACATAGGGCGAAACTATGCCGACCATCGCTGTGACTGCGGCAAACGCTCCATATTGCGCCGGGCCCAGCGACCGGGCAATGCAGAGGAAATAAACTCCCTGGAGCGCTAACTTTATTCCTTGCCCGAGACACAGATTCGAGGAATCTTTGAACAGCGTACTGTTCTTCCAGTTTGAAGAATGCAAACTTTTGAGACGAGCGGCGGCCCGCGACTTGATATAGGACCGCATGTCCCGGTCGGTGAGAGTGTGGGGTAGCATGGCGAACTTCAAAAGAGTCGAGCGCCGGCCGAACGAGTTTACCTTTGAGAGCTTTCGAATTGCATCGGCCCGCTGCTCGAGATGACCCGCAACTCGTGCGTAGCGCGGCTCCCGGGCAAGTTCTCTGGTCTGCGATTCAAGCAGATCGTATCTTGCGATGGTCTTGCTGACTCCAGACGCCATTTTCGAGATTGAGCCAAAGCGTTCGGTGTATTGGTAATAGGCCTGTGGAAGGACGAGCAAGGTACCGCCCGCCAGTAAGATGTCGAGAGTAAAGCGAAAATCTTCTCCATAGCGCATGCGCTCGTCATAGGAAATACCATGCATCCGAATGTGCGAGGTACGGATAAGCGGCTGCAGGAGGCCAAAATCCACGGCATCGGGTTGGTTGGCCTTGCACCGCGCTGCAAAGCCCGCAACGTCGAAACGAAGACCTGAACCCAGGAGGGCCGGATCGATCCCGAGCCTGACCGTCCGGCCGGCATGAAGATCGTAGAATTCCAAATTATCGGCGACCAGCACATCCTGGGCCGCGGACGCATCAAGCAGCCGCTCCAGGCGGTCAGAGGAGATGGTGTCGTCAGCATCGAGCAACGCAAGCCATTCGCCCTTGGCCGAGGAGATGCCGACATTTCGCGCCGCGGCCGGCCCGGAGTTTTTTTCGAGCCGATGCAAGCGAATACGTGGATCGGCCAGGGCACGGCTCTTCACCAGATCCACTGTTGAATCGGCAGATGCATCGTCGATCACAATGATCTCGATGTCATTGATGGTTTGTGACTGCGCGGAGTCAAGGGCGCGAAGGATCGTTTGCTCAGCGTTCCAGGCTGGGATGATAATCGACACGCGAGGCATTAGACGGCCTCCTCGCGATTCCTCGAACCTTCGAGAATCAGCAGTGCCAGCAGCGAATAAAACCAGCGTGGATTGATCGGCTCCAGGAAACCGGACTCGCCGAAGTTCTCAACGATGAGGACAAGGAGCAGTACCGTTGCCAATTGTATTGCTGCGGTGTTGAGAGGATTGAGGGCACGCGCTGCCTGTGTCAGCCCGCGTCCAAGCATCCAGACAAGTGGAACCAGGCCGAGCAAACCGAGCTGAAGCATCACGTCGAGATAGCCGCTCTGAGCCTGATTCTCCGCCCAGCCCGTGACAAATATGGTATTCGCCGACTCCCCCGTTAGCCCGAGCCAGAAAGCGGAGTAACCGTACCCTAAGAAAGGATGTTTAACAATGGGAATAAGTACAGTAAGCCATATTACCGTGCGCTGAGTCATTGTAGGGTCTTTGCCTATCAGATTCAGAAATGCATCAAAGTGCTGGGCGAGCAATAAGATGGCTATGCCGGTCGGTATGCTTAGCACCATGAGAAAGAGAAGACGATCCCGCCACGGCATACGCTGAATGAGACGCAGGCCAAAGGTGACTCCAAACGCGAAGATCGTGATTAGCCATCCGGTCCGCGAGGCGCTCATCACGATGAATAACAAGGCGAGAAAAAGGACAGTCCCGCGCAGAACGAGGCCGGCGAGGTGACGAGCGCGATAGTGAAGTCCGACGACGAGAAAGCAGACACAGATCACAGCGCAGTTGTTCTTTTGACTAAAGACCCCGCGCCAAGCGTCCTGTTGGAACGAGTCTATGCCGATGCTCGGGAAAAAAGCGACGGCGAACGCACACCCCAGAAGCGCAATCGCAGCCGCAACCGTCAGAAACGAAATCAGCTCGTCGCCAGGGAAGCGTACGTAGAGATAAATAGCAAAAAGAGTGGTCAGCAGAAGGGCTGAGGCCTGCATTAACGTTTGGCTTGGGGATTGCGACCAGAAGACAGAAGCGAAGGCGAGAACGGGCAGCACCAAAAAGAAACGCGCGTTTAGGCAGACACTCAAGATTCCCCGGGCGCGCGTGGACATCAGCAACAGCATTCCAAGCAAGCCGGCAAACTTTGCTGCGAGTTGCTTGGTCGAGTCTCCTCCCATCGATGTGAGGCCGAAGGCCATGGGAGCATAATGCAGTTTAATTCCGCCACCGACCGTAATGAAGAGCGTCATGAGCAGCGCGGGCCAGGTGGTGGCCTCTGCCCAGATCGAGCCCGCGCGCGCATCTATGTATGCGCTGCTTTCTGCGACTTGCCAGGTCGATGTTTCCGTGTGGCTTGCTATCGTCATGAGCTATGCGCACCACCGGATTTGAATTGCGGAAAGTCTTTGACTGGATGCAGGCTTGGTAGCTTGGGCGCCAGCACAGCCAGGGCGGGCAGTACAGCCGGTACTGCCGCCAGGAAACCGCTCCACAATCCTCGCGTCTGAGCCAGGCAAAGCTGCGCGCCTTTCACATCTCCGCGCAGCAGAACTAGGCCGGCTCGCGCGGAATTGTAGGCCAGAAAGCTCATCCAAAGGCCGCGCAGGGAATTGATGCGCAGCACATGGCCCATTCCAAAGCCATAGACTTCAGCGCGCGGCGCGGAAGCACTCCCGCTCAACATGTCGCGGCGCGGATGGATCACGTGACGTGTTCGATCGAAACGCCCACGGGCATTCATGCGCAAAAGCCTCAGCACGTAGTCGGTTTCCTCGCCACTTCCGTATGGAGTTCCCGATCCAACACCCAGGTGGACGTCAAATTGGGCAGATTTGGCAAGATCGGTGAATAGAAAAAGAGAAGAAGAGAACGTGGTGCGAAAAGCATTGATGGGCCTGATATCGCAACGATCTTGTGGCCACCGGTTTCCGCTCCGCACTCCGTCGGCATCCTGTGCGCCGACCGCCAGAATGTCGTATTCAAAGTTGGTTTCGAACCAATCGACAACCCACTCGAGCAAACCTTGCTGATACAGGCAGTCGTCATCCGGAAATGCCACGAGGCGCCCTTTTGCGAACGTCAGTCCGTGATTTCTGGCGCGAGACAGACCACGTTCGCTCCGCGTATGGAGAATGGGCAGCGCATCGCGGAACTGGTTGAGAAGAACGGGGACGCGATCGCGATCCGAATGCTGGTCGACAACGATGACTTCGCGGATGAACTCGACTTGTGGTATCAGAGAGCGCAGCAGAGCAGATAGGTCTTCCGGCCGTTCTCCGAGCGTGGCGACAATGAGGGAGACCTTAAGCATGGGTCAAAACGCTCCTCCGTCGAGCAGAATGGACCAGGGTGCGCGGCGTGAGAGCAAGGCCTAAGGCAATGAGCAATGCGCGGGGATAACGCATGGTGTTGCAGACAACCGACCAGAATGTGGCCGGCGTTTTGCACCGGGCCGCGATCTGCGTCGCATAGAAGTACGCTCTCGCCTTGGAACTGACGAGACGATTGCCATTCACCCATTTGATCGATGCCATGAGAGACCGGTCTGAGCTGACTGAGTTTCGATCGACACCGATGTTGTAGATCACAAGGGGCTCCCACACCCACAGGAATTCGACTCCGCTGTGAACCGAGGCCCGGATGAGCCAATCCCAGTCCTGGTGCCTGGGAAGGCCTGACTCGAATTGCACCTGAAGCATGAGGGCGCGCGGAACAAAGAGCGTGGACGATTGAATGAAGCCTTCTCCTTGCCGGATGGATCCTTCTCTGCACAACAGATAATCGCTCATCGATTCGCGGGGATTTATTCGGCGCGCAGGCCAAATCTCATCGGTAATTTGGCTCCGGGCAATCAGTCGGCAGGTAACCACCGGATACCGCGCTGCCGATTGCCGCGCCAACTCGAGCTGCCGCGAAAGTTTGTCCGGACTCCACTCATCGTCATCGTCCAGCAATCCGATGAACTCGCCACGGCCCTTCCTGATTCCAATGTTTCTGGCCTCGGAGCCTCCGAATGGGTATTGAAGAGGAATCACGCTTACACGACTATCCTTTATCGCGGATAGAGCTTCGACCGTTGCAATATCCGGACCGTCAATTACGACAATGACTTCGATTTCAGCAAGCGTTTGTGCGAGCGCGCTTTTGACTGCGCGGACCGCAAGCGCAGGCCGATTCCGAGTGGGAATGACAACACTGACGACGGGTTCTGCTACCACCAACACACCTCCAACTTCCCCATCTTTCAGAGCGCAGCGACAACGCAACCTTTAGGGAACCGCATAGATTGCCGCGGAAGTTGCCGACGCGGCTATACTTCCCGCGCCAAATACAGCCAGATTTCTTCCAAAACTGAATGGCACATAAACTACATCTCCGGGCTGCATGGCAATATCGGGAATCTTCCCTTCCTGAAGATCGCCGACAGAGAGCTTCCGGTCGGTATACGAGCCGCTGCTGTCTTTTCGGATCAACCGTGCTCCGCTTTGCTTGGCCGTTTTTGAAAGACCACCGGCGAGCGCGAGGGCTTCCAACATCGTCATCTTCGACTCGTTGTTTGCCATCGCATATCCGCCGGGGCGATTGACATCGCCCAGTACGTAGACAATCCCAGCTCTCGGCACAAGGACCGTGTCTCCGGGACTGACCAGAACCTGCCGGTCTACAGCCGCGTCCGGATTATTTGAGTAGTTGTAATGAACGCGATTTTGAGGGTCGCTCCGTCGCTCAATGACGATGTTGCGATCGGCTACGGAACTGAGACCACCCGCGAGCGCAAGAATATCGAGGATGGATCGAGGTGTCGCTATGGGATATGCTCCGGGCGCCTTCACTTCCCCAAGGACGGAAACTGTCTGCGTTGCATATTGTTCGATGGTGACCAGAACAATCGGATGCCACATGAAGTGGGCGGCAATGAGCCGATCCTGTATCGCGGTCGCCGCATTGGCCGGTGTAAGTCCGGCGACCTTCACATTTCCTACAGCCTCGACTGGAATTTCACCGGCATCCGTAACCCGGGGATGTTGCTCCATCTCCGGAGTGTCGGCAACCTGGATGTGCAACTGATCGCCGGGGCCAATTAGAAGGCTTTCTGAAGCTACCAGTGGAGCAGCGCCTAGCAGTAATCCAAGCGATAGAGGCATGAAGCATTGGATTGCAATCAGCCTGACTATGCGGACGGTCGAGTTGGGCAAGAAACGTTTCATTTCACGCTCGCTTCAATGGAACGGGAATGGGAACGGGAATGGTGATACACGGAATCTGAATATCCGTAATAGGCGTAGTAGGAATTGTCTTTTTGCTCCACCGCGTTCACGACGATGCTGACTTTTTTATCTGCACCCTGAGCACCGCAGAGAAGTGAATAGCTCCGCTCGACAGACTGCCGTTCCGTTGCGCCGAACCGTGCGACGAGCAACTTTGCGTCCATAAGGCCGCTCAGAATAACCGAATCGGTCACGGGAAGAATGGGAGCGCTATCGAAGAGAATGAAGTCGAACTCCCTTCTCCATTGCTGTAACAGGATGCGCATTTGATTGGACCCCAACAGCTCAGAGGGATACGGGGGAACCGGGCCAGAGCAGAGGACGCGCAATCCCGGAACTTCATTGAACGCGATAAATGCTTGCGACGGGTCCTGCTCGATGTGGCCCGCCAGTATGGAACTGAGACCGGGCCCCGAGGTTCTGCGCAGAATCTTGTTCAACGTTGGCCGGCGCAGGTCCGCGTCGACGAGCAGGACTTTTTTCCCGTGTTGGGCGAGCAGAACCGCCAAGTTGATGCAGAGCGTCGTTTTTCCCTCCGAAGCGACTGAGCTGGTGACCAGAACCGCCTGAGGAGGGGCCCCTCCGCGAGAGAGCAGAAGAGAGGTACGTAATCCACGCAGTGCTTCAATGTACGACGATTGAGGTTCGTCAAGGGCTAACACCCGCGGCCGGTCTCCAGCCGCGAGCGCTTCATCGGTTTCTGCTTTGGCCGGAATCTTTCGGCGACTTGAATGAAATACGGGAAGAACGCCTATGGCCTCTTTTCCAACCTCTGCCTCAAACTCCTTGAGATTTCGAATCTTATTGTCGCGAATGTCCACGACAATGGCACTGCAGAACCCAAGAAATAATCCGCCTGCCATAGAGAGTGCAAGATAGAGCGGTACATTTGGCTTGGCTGGCTTGGACGGCGCCCTGGCTGGATCCACGACGCTGACATTGGATGAGCGAAGTCCTTCAAGGACCCCGGCTTCCTTCAAGTGGCCGAGCAGGGTTTCGTAGAGTCCGCGGCTCTGTTCGGCTTCTTGCCGAACAATCATGTATTCGATTGCTTTGTCGTTTAGCCGGTCGGCGTCGCTCTTCTCCTGATTAAATATTCCGCGGGCTCCGTCTTCAACTTTCTGGGCAACCACGTAGTCGTTATTCGCGCGCTCCTCGATGCGTACCCCTTCATCGTGGATTGCTTTGTCGAGCGCAGTGATGTTGCTGCGCATTTCGTTCAGCTTTGGATAGGCAGGCCCAAACTTTGCAGAGAGTTCATCGAGCTGACCCTGCTGGGTTGCCTGCTGGAGCCGGAGATTTTGAATGAGCGAGAGCGAACTTGCAAGCCCTGCTGACATGCCGGGAGAGCCGGAGTTCCCCGCAAGGCCCGAGATCAGCTCCGGGTTGCCGGATTTGGCTGCTTCATATATTGCGCGTTTGAGTATGCGATTGGATTCTGCCTGGGTCAGCGAGGCTGTCGCCTGCTGTAAACGGTCGAGCACACTGCTGTAAATTCCTGTTCCCGCCTGTGCTTTTCCGTCACCATCGACACCTTCTCCAAGCGTGAACACACCGGAATCCTTCTGCAGTTGAGCTACTTTCGCCTGCAGATCCTCGCTCTCTTTCCGCAAATCCGATAGTTGACCGCTCAACCATTCCGAAGCCTGAGATGTGGCAATATACCTGGTCTGAAAGCCGAAATCCTCAAGCGATTGGATCAAATGATTGACGACATCCGCGGCCAGTTTTGGATCGGGATTGCTGTACATCACGGTGATGAGTCGAGTGCCCGGCACAATTTTGACTTTCAGATTCTTTGAAAACACCACCACCGCGTGCGAGCGTCGCCTCGGCGAGTCTTCCAGCGATGCGCTTTGGGGATCGCTCGGTCCCGAAACGCTTAGTAGTCCCGAGATCCAGCCAAGGACCTTGAAACGTGGCTGGAAATCCGGCGTAGAGTCGAGCTTCAAGTCTTTGATAACCCGGAGCGCCAGCGTGTCCGACTGAAGAATCGAAGCTTCTGTCTGAATGGTGATGTTTGAATCGAGAGCGTCCGTGGCGCCGGAACTGTCTCCAATCATGCTCGACAAACCGAGTCCATCCATAGACTCTTTCTGAACCTGGAGCTGTCCCATCGCTTGATAGCGCCGCTCGCTGAAAACGCAGATCAGAATAGCAATAATTAACATCGCGACCAGCGGCGCCAGAATGACGATTTTCCTGCGGGCACAGAGTTCCCAGAGATCCCCGAGGGTCAGCTCCCGATTGCGCCGGTGACTTGCGGCACTGAAAGTGGATTGTACATATGTACTCAAAACGTTCTCCCGCCAGACGGTCGAATTGATGATGGCTCAATGGACGCGTCTGCTTGAAGCTACCTTCTACTGTTTGAGATTGAATAGACGACACCGGTGGTGAGCGAGAGTGCAGGCAGGCTCCTCAGGGGGGTGTAGGTGTCAGTGAATGTGGCCTCGAGAAGTTTCCACCTGAGCCGCCCGGTATCGATGGCCACGCTCTCGCTCGCCTGCCAGCACGGCGCCCATTGCGCTGGAAGCGCCACATAGTGCGGTCCAGCATCCACGGCGTAGGACATGCCTGCACCAGCGTAGGCCGACGACAGAAACGCACGGCGAAATGGGACTTCCATGCGATAGCCTGCAGTGAAGGGCGTTTGCGGATAGCGCGCGAACATGCCATACGTTGCGGCGCGAACCTCAACACCCAATAGACGCGAGGGCTGGATGAACAAGCCACCGTCGACGCCCAGGGCATTGTAGGTGAATTTGATCACGTGGGTCTTCTGAGCGCCAAAAGAGACAAAAGCGTTAAGACCCGATCCCGATACCGCCGCCGGAGCCACCTGGCCCAATGCCAGGGAAGAGCCGCCAATGGCGAGCAGCGAGAAACTACGGATTATCTTTCTGAAAATGGAGCGTTGAGCCATAAGACCACCTGCACAATGTTTTTTGAATCACTTGGTTTTTCGTTAAACTGACAGCTCGATTCGTTCATTCAAGCGGGTTGTTGCCAAACACTCTGCTTTGCATCTCCGTATTCAATCCGACGATTTATTGCTGTACCCGCCGGCGATCACGATAGGTGCGGAGCCCATTTGAGGACCGAACACGATGCCGTTTTCTTTTCTCGACACGCTGGTTAATCTGGATTTCACGACGTGCCATAGGAACTCGGAATTGCCGATCAGATACCGCCGCCATAACCGGGCCGGCTCCTGCGACAGGCGATAGGCCCACTCGAGCCCGCTCGATTGCATCCAAGCCGGAGCACGCCTCAGTTTCCCGGAAAGGATTTCGAAACTTCCTCCGATGCCAATGACAAGAGGTACTCGAAGAGAGCGGATATGATGGTCAATAAAAAACTCCTGCTTCGGAGCACCAAGACCCACGAAGAGAACATGCGGCTTCGCGGAAGCGATTTGGTCCAGTACCTCTCGCAGTGAATCTTCCCGCCTTTCGAAGCCAAATGGCGGGCAACTCACGCCTGCAATCTGGATGCCCGGATGCCGTCTCTTCAGGATTTCCGCGGTAGTATTTGCCGCTCCCGGCCTACCGCCGAGCAGGAATACCCGCAACCTGTGCGTGGCGCCACGCTGACAAAGTTTCTCGATCAAATTGACTCCGGCAATTCGTCGCACGCGGCCTCCGTAGAGCGAGTTACATGCCCAAACTATCGGCATCCCATCCGCGCAAATATAGTCGGCGTCCCGGAGGCATTCACGGAAGCGCCTTGATTTCTGGGCAAAGACGTAGAATTGGGCATTGGCGGTGACCAATTGGCGCGTGGTGTCCCCAAAAAGGGCGTGGTGCAGAATTTCATCCACCAACGCAGTCTGGGAATATTGGTCAACAGCAATCGAGCCGATGTCGAGGCGCTGCATAGGCGCCCAGTCGACTGCCGCCGAGGTACCGGCGATCACCCTCAGGGTGCTTTCTCTGCCGCGAAATCTGTTTGACATCGTCACCGCTGTTGTCTCCTGTGCACGTCTTGGCTTGTCCGAATCAATGCGGGCTCGCGCGGGTCGCTCAACTGCCTGTCCCACGAACCACGGCTGTTATCGTACGCAGCAGGATTCTCAGATCCAATTGGAGTGACCAGTTATTGATGTAATTGCTATCGAGAGCAACGAACCTGTCAAACGAGGGATCCTGACGGGCCTCGACCTGCCAGAGACCGGTGATTCCGGGAACAGCGTCGAGTCGGCGCAGATGTTCAGTGTCATATTGCGCGACCTCCGAATCGAGGGGCGGCCGCGGACCAACAAGGCTCATGTCTCCGCGAATCACATTCCAGAGCTGCGGCAGCTCATCGAGAGAGTACTTGCGAAGAAGTGCGCCAATGGTTGTGACGCGAGGATCTCTCGATATTTTGAAAGCGACTCCTTCGCGTTCATTCATGTAGGCCAGTTGCGCCTGCAACGCGGCTGCATTATCAACCATGGTGCGAAACTTGATGCAGCTAAAGACCCTTCCCTTGTGGCCAACCCGCTTGCTCAGGTAGAACACCGGACCGTGCGATTGCAGCTTGATGAGGATAGCAATCGCCGCGAACACCGGCAGAAGCGCAATGGACGCGAAGGTTGCAAATACAAGGTCGATCGCACGCTTAATGAACAGTGATACCGGGCGTTGCCTCACCTGATAAACCGCGATGGTCGCCAGATCTCCGACATACTCCACATCCGTGCGGTCAACCAATGTTTCTGTCGGGCTTGGAATGAGGCGGATCGAAATGCCCATCGTTTGTGCTTGATGCAAAACGCGGCTCAGGACACCGGGGGTCGCCGGGCGCCTGGAGAAGATGATTTCATCGACGAATCTGCTGCGTGCAATTTCAATGACGTTGTGAATTTCGCCAATTACTTCATCGTCGTTGACGCTCAACGGATCGTCGGTCGGCTCACATATTGAAACGAAACCTTGAAAACGATAACCGCTGTATCGCAGCGATGTGAGATAAGAGCGCACATTCTGGCCGATCTCGTCGGCACCTACGATCAGAACATTCCGCAGTGCAATGCCGCGTTGATAGAGACGATCTCTACGTAGCCGCCAAAGCGCGCGGGCAAGAAACATGGCCGCGCCGGAAACTAAGATTTCACGGCCGATCGAATCGCTCGGGAGTGCCGCAACTCCCCAGAGTTTTTGCAGACCATAGAGCGCGAGCCCCGCGGGAGCAACGGCTCGAAGTATCCGCGTCGCATCGATAAAGAGGGACCCAGTAGCTCTCTTTCCATACAAACCGGAAAGATGTGCCAGCACCAGAGCAAGGAGTGCGAACGGCAGCCCCGCAAGCACCCATGCATAGTTGGAGTGAATGGGCAGAGGGCCTTTCCCATAACTTGCTTGCGTCAAGCCTGCCACTGCCAGGGTCAGGGTAAAATCCAAAACAACCCAGGCACCCGACGATGAAAACAAGAATGGGCGCGCCGAGAGCGAGCCCACGCGCGGCCGTATTCCCTGCCGAGACAAAGGACCACCGTCAGGCGGGACTCCTTGAAACGCACTGTGAGCATCGCTGTCCGCGCGGCTGTTTTCAGCATCAAGGACAGAAACATCTGGCGATCTCTCTGCGTTGGAGAACATGGCAAAAATCCTGACGGATAACTTTTCAGACTCCAGGCTACTTAGGGGCTGGAATCTTGAAACGTTGGTAACCAGCACGGGAACCCCAAGGCACCCGGAAGTAACCTCAGCTTAGAGCGTTCTGTGGTACGGGTCAGTACCACGATTGGTACTGGCCCGTACCACGGAAGTAGCAAGAAGATTTCTTTTCGGCTTGGTATGCAGATGGGCTTTTTTTAAAAGCGCTCCCGGTTCTCCATGGAGCCGGGCCACTATTTAGATGGAGAGGCCATTCGGAAATCGCTTTCGATGGCCTGAATCTACTGAGCTGTCAGCAATTTCCACGCAGCCATCTTTCTGATCCGTGTCAGATTCTCGCTCCATGCAGCGAATGACTCCCTGGTCATGTTCCGAATCCCCGCCTGGGACGCCTGGACGGACTCGCGCCCGATGAGCCCCGCCAATGCCCTCATACCGACTACAAAATCTACGCACATTATCTCCAATCTGACCGTTTCGGTAACGCGCTAAGTGGTTACAAGATAATGGGATTAATGAGTACCAAATGGTCTTGAGATGAGACTTGTTTGCCGATCTACTTGGATATAGCGAAACCATCGCTCCGATCGGCTCAATGCTCAACTCAACTCCCTCCATTGAACTCTCCCGCCGGCAACTGCTCAAGGGAATTGCCGCGTTTTCAGCGACCGTCGTCTTCTCGGGCTGCAACAAGGCGCAGTTGGCTTCAGCCAGCCCAATCAACGTGCTACCGGCCGCCAGTACGCAGCCCGCTCCAACCGGCCCGATGTCCCAGGCGCTGCTGAGCGTGACGGCCAATAACGCCGGCGCCATTGGCTCGGGGTTTGCAGGGCTCTCGTACGAGAAGTCGGCCATGTGCGAGCCGCTTTTTACCGCAGCCAACACAGATCTCGTTGGCCTCTTTCAACTGCTTGGCCCCGGTGTCCTGCGCATCGGAGGAAATACTGTCGATCAGTACATTTGGACTCCGAATGGCTCCGGCGGAACGCGATATCATATTGCTCCGGCGGACGTTGATGCGCTCGCCGCCTTCTTGAAGCAAGCGGGTTGGCAGTGCATCTATGGCATCAATCTAGGAGGGGCGGCAACGGGCGCAACCACCCCGGCTCTCGCCGCAGCCGAGGTCGCCTATGTCGCTCAACAGCTTGGCTCGTCGCTGATTGGCATCGAAATAGGGAATGAATGCGACGGGTACGGCGCTGCTGGAAGCTATTATGCGGACAACTGGTCGCTGGCCCAGTTTGAAGCGCTTTGGAACCAGTTTCGCAGCGCCATACTCACCGCGACCCCAGGAGTTCCCGTCACGGGACCGGCCTCTGGCAGCAACGTGGCGGCCTGGACCGTGCCCTTCGCGCAGTCTGTGACCCGCAAAGGTCTGTCGCTAATTACACAGCACTATTACCGCGGCGACGGGAGCTCATCGGCGTCCACCGCGGCCAAGCTCATTTCGCCCGATGCCAACCTGCAGAAAGCCCTGGGAATGCTCGGCGCGGCAAGTCAGTCGATAGGCGTACCCTTCCGGATTGGAGAATGCAACTCCTATTTCGCTGGCGGTGCCGTGGGCGTCAGCGATTCTTATGCGTCTGCTCTTTGGGTCATTGACTTTCTCTTCAATTGTGCGCAGGGTGGCGCCACCGGCGTGAATCTTCACGGGGGAGGCAATGCAAATGGCTACACGCCGATCGCCGACAACAACGGCGCTGTGATCGAAGCGCGGCCGGAATTCTACGGACTGACATTCTTCACGCTTGCCGGGCAGGGAACGCTCTGCGAGACGAACTTGTCGGCAGGCTCTACCAATGCCACTGCGTATGCCGTCAAGAATGCCGAGGGCGATCTGACGATGGTGATTGTCAACAAGGACACAACACAAAATCTTCAGTTGACGATCTCATTGCCTCAAACTGTCCGCTCGTCTTCGTTGATGACCATGAGTCAACTTTCTTCCGGGGCAACAGGGCCGAGCCTGACAGCCACTTCCGGCGTGACGATTCAAGGCGTCTCCATCGCTGCCAACGGCGATTTCAATCCCGCCGCGCCTTACAGCCTTTCCTCCAGCGGTACTCAGATCAACTGCTTTGTTCCGGCCCTTAGCGCCGTGCTGATCGAAACGAAGCAATAGAGTCGAGTTCTTTTTGCCACGGGACGCGGAGGTGCGCCCTGGATGGCAAGTATGACTTTCGGTGGTCCTGACCTTTAGATTCTTGCGCCTCAAGCTGTCGCGCGGGCGTCCCCGCCCGCGTTCGTCCGCCAGAAATTACCAGATCACACAGCCAAGGTACCAGTGGTGTCCGCCACGCAGATGGTCGTCTATGTTTTGAAAGGGCACGACCGGGGCGCCGGGGCGCCCTCTGGGCCGGGCCGGGCCGGGTCGTCGTGCCGCAGATAGCCGCAAATAAGCCGGGCTTTAGCCCCTGCCACATTTCGAGCCGCCTGGGGTGTCTTTTCGACCTTTTCCGTGCCTCGCATGAAGCATCTCTCCAAATCCCAACGCAGGCTTTTTCAAATGCGATTGCCCTGTACCAAGACCGCTTCGGATTGGCATGCACGTGCACCCCGTTCGGATGCGCCTTCCCTGGCGTCGAATGTGACCGCGCGCTGCACGCTACAACTTTTGTGGCATTCAGTCGGTACCTTGGTCACAGCCGACACATGACTTTGTGGTATTCCGATTCATGATTTCCTGCGGATAATACGAGATGAAGCGCCTCGATGGCTCGAATCAAGCTCGCGGAGAAGTCCAACTCAATCGCAAGGTTTTCGCGAGCGGACTCATCCAGGTTCCCCATACTTCCGTTCTTGGCTGCGCCGGAATTGCGATGCAATGCCAAATCGGCGGATTTTTTGACGAGGACTGTAGCTATGCCGGTGAAATACACCCCAGGTCGGACCAACTTCGGACTGCTCCCCGAACCGGAAGGCGGTGCTGCGCCATTTATCGTAAGCGCGACGATCAATGCTTCGATCGTGGTTTTGCTTTTGGTCGTCAGCATGACGGTGAAGCACGTCATCGATGTGCATAAGTACGAGTTCACGGAGTTGATCGCTCCCCCCACCCCTCCCCCTCCTCCAAAAGTCAAGGTGCCTCCGCCGCTCGAGCTGCCGCCTCCGCCGCAGCCGCCGAAGTTGCAAATGGAAGCTCCGAAGATTGAAATGCCCAAGCCCAAGCCGGAGCCGAAGCCGATCCAGATGGAAGCCAAAGTTGCGCTGCCGGAGGTGAAGGCCGCGCCCAAGCCGGCGATTGTTCTGGCCCCGCAGCCCAAGGCGGCGCTGACTGCCGCGATGCCTGCGCAGGACAATAGAGTGAAACCCTCGACGGCGCCGGTGCACTTTGGCCAGACCTTCGGCGCAATACCTAATCCGAATGCCACGCGGCCGGCTACGATCGCGGCCATCGGCAATCCCTATGGCGGCATGCAGGGCCCCGCAGTCGCACCGCATGGAGTTGTGGGTTCGACTGGCATCGGAAACGGACTCAAATCCGGTTCAAACGCCGGAGTGGTTGGCAAGGTTGCATCTGCCGGTATTCCGGGCGCAACAGGAACCGGGACCGCGGGATCATATGGAAAGGTGGGCTCGGCCGGCATTCCCACGGCGACTGCGGTTGCGGTAGTGCCGCGAGTGGTCGCTGAGCCGGTCTCCACCAACCTCGAGGTAATTTCAAAGCCGCCGGTGCAATACACCGGTGAAGCTCGTCAGTTGAAGGTTCAGGGCGACGTGGTGCTGCGCGTTACGTTTACCGCCTCCGGCCAGGTGGTGGTGCAAGCCGTGTTGCGCGGACTGGGTCACGGACTTGATGAAGAGGCGCGCCGGGTGGCGCAACAAATACGTTTTCGACCGGCCACGCGTGACGGCCGGCCAGTGGATTTGACAACCAACATCACCATCACGTTCCAGTTGGCATAGCAGTTGCTGTTGCCAATAACAACTTGGCTGAATGGCCTGGCAATATCGGGGTGGTAAGCTCAGCCGGATTTGGACCTTGATGAAAAATTGCTTAGGAGTGTGACATGACTTTTCGGAAACTTTTCCTCGCCTTGCTGATGATTGCATTGAGCGTGTCCTGCGCGTTCGCTAAGAAACAGCCCAAGTACGAACAGGCGCGCCAATTGACCCCCGAACAGGCGGCGCTCGTCAACAAATCCGTCGCGCAGGAGAAGGTGCTGATCAAAGACATCAAGATGCGCACGCCGCTGGTGGAGACCTACATCCAGGACACGCGCCCGGACGAGAAGCTCTATGAAGTGCCGGTGAACGACCAGTTCATTTTGAGCCGCGTGGACTTCGGCAAGGCGTTTTTCGACAAGGGCTACGTGCCCCGGTCGACGTCCAAGAAGGGCTTCTTCAAGGGATCTCTCGGCGCCATTACCGGACTGAGCACCTTGCTGGGCCTGCAGAAGTTCACCTATTCCGACATCGGCTTCATGCAGATGATGTTCATCGACCCAACCGGCTTCGACCAGCAGCACTACGTCTTCAGCTTTGTGCGCAAGGAGTTTCTGGGCTCTGTCAGAACCTGGGTCTTCGACGTGCATCCCAGGGTGAATGGCATGGGCCGGTTCTACGGCCGCATCTGGATTGAGGATGTGGGCGGCAATGTGGTGCGGTTCAACGGCACCTACACCGGGTCCAACGTGGAGGACTCGTCGAAGTACTATTTCCACTTCGACAGTTGGCGGATGAACGTGCAGCCGGGCATCTGGCTTCCGGTGGCCGTGTATGTTGAAGAGTCGCAGCGCACCGAGTCGTCGAAGTCCGTCGGCCTGAAGGCGCAGACGCACTTCTGGGGCTACTCGCTGAAGCTGCCTACGCGCGACAGTGAGAACGTGAGCGTGAAGGTGGACGACGCAGTAGATCGCAGCAACGACTCCCAGGATGTGGGTCCGCTGCAAGCCTCGCGGATGTGGATTACGCAGGCTGAAAACAACGTAATCGACCGGCTGGTGGAAGCCGGCCTGGTGGCGCCGCTGGAACCGGGTGGATATGAAGACAAGGTCCTGGGCCAGATCGTGATCAACCTGATCGTGCCCAACAACCTCGCGTTCACCGACCAGATTCATGTCCGGGTGCTGCTGACCGACACGGTGGAAGCGACCACGGTGGGCAACACCATCCTGCTGAGCAAGGGACTGCTTGACAGCCTGCCCAGCGAAGAAGCCATCGCCAGCGTGATCTCGATGGAGCTGGCGCATATTGCCATGGGCCACCATATCGACACCCGTTATGCTTTCAACGACCGGCTGCTGTTCCCCGACGAATCGACCTTCCAGCGCATCAACATGTATCACTCGGACCACGACAACACGGACGCTTCCAAGAAGGCAATGGAGTATCTCGAAGCCTCGATGTACAAGGACCGGCTCGCCAATGCCGGGCTCTACTTTGCGCAGTTGGTTGACCGGTCGAAGGTGCTGAAGGCGCTGAACACGCCTACGCTGGGCGACTCGCTGCTGAAGCCGGATGGAACCCCGTGGATGGCGGATCTGGGCAAGATGGCGCCCAAGATCAACTGGGACGACCTGACGCAGACAGCAGCCTTGCCGCTGGGAAGCTGGCTCAAGGTCGATCCCTGGGACGACTCGGTGCACATGCTGGACGCCAAGCGCTACGCGCCTATGAACTCACGCGACAAGATGCCGTTCGAGGTGACGCCGATCTTCTACAAGCTGCAACGTTATGAGACGGCCCATGTGGCGCCACCGGCTGCGCCGGCGGCAGGCGCGCCCGCGCCAAGTACGCCAGCCGCAGGGGCGCCAGCCGCGGATGCACCAGCCCCGGAAACACCAGCCGCAAGCACACCGGCTGCGGGCGATCAAACCACTACGCCTCCTGCGCAACCCACTACCGGGGATGCGACCCCACCTCCGGCACAACCCACAACCGCACCGGCGAACCCGCAGTAAAACGTATTAAGATGAGTTCCTGGGCGGCGCAACTCGTGCTCCTCGCCGCTTCCAAGGACTCATCGGGTAGACTCGATAGCATTTCTCAAAGGAGCGAAAACTCACGAGAACCGGATCGACGTTTTCACTATGAGACGAACAATCGAATTCTTCCTTTGTATTCTGCTAGTGTCTCTGGCCTTTAGCGCCTACGGACAAGTTGAGCCTGCAGCCAGGGCGCACGAACCAACTTTAACCGTTGGCGGTTTCGGCTCGGCGTTCCAGCCCGATTACGCCGGAAACGGGATTGCCCAGTCCAGTCCCAACCCGCTGATTGGCATAGGCGCCTACGTGGACTTCCGGGTCAATCGCTGGGTGACGATTGAAAGTGAAGGCCGCTGGCTGCGCTTCAACGAGTACATCGGCATCAATGAGAACAGTTACATGATTGGTGCCAAGGTCCCCATTCGCACCTACGGAGGCTTCACGCCGTACGGCAAGTTCCTGGTCGGAATCGGCAGCGGCAGCTTCCTTAACGGTCACTCCACGGTGCTTGCTTTTGGCGGCGGCGTGGATTACCGGCTCAACAGGCGCTTCACGCTGCGGGCCGCCGACTTCGAGTTTCAGGAGTGGACGCTGACTCCCACACTTCATCCTTATGGCGGCAGCGTAGGCCTCGGCTACAAGCTTTGGTAAAAGGCCGGTTTTGAAAGGGCACGACCGGGGAGCCGGGGTGCCCCCTGGGCCGGACCAGG
>Ga0181520_10001111_pt1 | contig 56391 bp, 39 predicted proteins | sample PEATcosm2014_Bin_29_FD_132451 | JGI IMG/M metagenome (GOLD analysis project Ga0181520, IMG submission 132451) | Peatland microbial communities from MTU Mesocosm Facility, Houghton, MI, USA - PEATcosm2014_Bin02_30_metaG | ecosystem: Environmental > Terrestrial > Soil > Wetlands > Peat | place... | reverse complement strand
GGCCTCGCGGTTCAAATACCAGATCGCGCCGAGACACGCGGCGAGCGCGAACAGGGCCGTGATCAGTTTCGCGACGGCCAGGCGCGTCGTACGGACGGGCGTCGTCAATGCGCCTCCCGCCAGTTGGCGCCGGTCTTCGCCTCGACGACGATCGGCACCGCCAGTTCCATCACGTCTTCCATCTCTTTTTTGACGATGGCCAGACACTCTTCCGCCGCGCCCGGCTCGACCTCGAACACCAGTTCGTCGTGCACCTGCAGGATCATCGTCAGCGGCAGTTTTTCCTTTTCGATGCGGCGGTGCAACGACAGCATCGCCAGCTTGATCAGGTCCGCCGCGCTGCCCTGCACCGGCGTGTTGATCGCCGCGCGTTCGGCCGCCGAGCGCGCCGCCGGGTCGGCGCTGGTCAGATCGGGCAGCGGCCGGCGCCGGCCGAGAATGGTGCGGACCTCGCCGCGTTCGCGCGCCTCGGCGAGCGTGCGGTCGAGCCACGCGCGGAGTTTGGGAAAGCGCGCGAAATAGTTGTCGATGAACTCCTGCGCCTTCTTCGTGCCGATGCCCAGGTCGCGGCCGAGCCGCGCCGCGCCCATGCCGTAGAGCACGCCGAAGTTGACCGTCTTCGCCGCCGCGCGCATCTCCGGCGTCACCATGTTGGGGAAGACGTTCATCAGTTCGGCGGCGGTGCGCGTGTGCACATCGAGGCCGGCGCGGAAGGCGTCCATCATGATCTGGTCGCCGGCCATGTGCGCGGCGAGCCGCAACTCGATCTGGCTGTAGTCGGCGGCGAGCAGCAGCTTGCCGGCGGCGGGCACGAAGCCCTGGCGGATGCGCCGGCCGTCGTCGCTGCGAATGGGAATATTCTGCAGGTTCGGGTCGCTCGACGAGAGGCGGCCGGTCGCGGCGACGGTCTGGTTGAAGCTCGTATGAATGCGGCCCGTGCGCGGATTCACCAGCAGCGGCAGCGCATCGACGTACGTGCCTTTGAGTTTGGCCAGCGCGCGATATTCCAACATCAGCCGCGGCACGTCGTGGCCTTCCTCGGCCAGCTTCTCGAGCACTGCCGCGTCGGTCGAAAAGCCGGTCTTGGTCTTCCGGCCGGCCTTGATTTGCAGCTTCTCGAACAGCACGCGGGCGATCTGCGCCGGGCTGTTGAGGTTGAACGGCTCCCCGGCGAGCTGGTGGATCTCGTTCACCAGCAGGTTGACGCGGTGGTCCATCTCCTGCGACAGGGCGGCGAAATACGGCGCGTCGATCGCCACGCCGGCCCGCTCCATCGCCGCCAGGGTTTCGACGAGCGGAATCTCCACCTCGCGGTAGATGCGCCAGCCGCCTTCGTCCCGCCGCAGCGCCGGCTCGAGCTTTTCCTTCAGCAGCCACGTGACGTGCGCGTCCTCGGCGGCGTAGCGGGTCGCGGCGCCGATCTCGACCTGGTCGAAGGTGACCTTGTTCTTGCCGGTTCCGGTCGCCTCGGAGTATTTGATGTTCGTGTGGCCCAGGTGCCGTTGGGCCATCGCGTCCAGCGAATGCCCGCCGAGGCCCGCGCCGAGCAGGTAGTCGGCGATCATCGTGTCGCCGACTAGCCCCGCGACTTTGACCCCGGCGTTCTCGAGCACCAACATGTCATATTTGGCGTTTTGTCCCCATTTGGGCCGGCGCGGATCGGTCAGCAGCGGCGCCAGCAGCGCCAGCGCCCGCAGGACGGGGATTTGCTTGGGCGCGCCCAGATACGAGTGCGCGAGCGGCAGATACCACGCCTCCTGCGCGCCGCAACAGAAACTCATGCCGACCAGGTGCGCCGACATCGCCGAGGTGGAGGTGGTCTCGGTGTCGAAGGCGAAACCCTCGCATTTTTCCAGTTTCGCGATCACGGCCCGCAGCTCGTCTTCGTCGAGGATCGCGCGATATTTGTCGCGGTCGATCGTCGATTTCGGCGACGGCAGGGCGGCCAGCAGCCCGCGGAATTCCAGCTTCGTGTAGAACGTGCGCAGGCCCTCGATGTCCGGCGGCGCCGGCGTCAGTTCGGCCATGGTCTTGCCGACGGGCGCGTTCACGTCGATCGTCACCAGTTCGCGCGAGAGCCGCGCGAGCTCCGCGTTTTCGCGCAGCCGTTCGCCGAGCTTGCCCTTGATCTGGTCGGCGGCGGCCAGCGCGGCTTCCAGGCTGCCGTACTCGACCACCAGCTTGCTCGCGGTCTTCTCGCCGACGCCCGGCACCCCGGGCACGTTGTCGGACGTGTCGCCCGCGAGGCCCAGCACGTCGATCACCCGCGCCGGCTCGACGCCGAACCGCGCTTTCACCTCGTCGGGGCCGATCCACGTTTCCTTCAGCCCGTCGAAAATGCGCACGCGGTCGCTGACGAGCTGCATCAGGTCTTTGTCGCCCGTGACGATCTCGACCTCCCAGCCCGCCGCCTCGCCCTGCCGCGCCAGCGCCCCGATCAGGTCGTCGGCCTCGAAGCCCTCGATGCGCAACATCGGCAGCCCGCGCAACTGCACCAATTCCACGATGAGCGGAAATTGCGGGACCAGCGCCTCCGGCGGCTCGGGGCGATTCGCTTTGTAGTCGGGGAAGCGCACGTGACGGAACGTTTTCACCGGCGTGTCGAAGCAAACAGCGACCGCGTCGGGGGCGAGGTCGCGCAGCGTTTTGTCGAGCATGCTGGCGAAGCCGAAAACGGCGTTGGTCGGGAGGCCCGTCGAAGTGCTCAGCGCGCGGACCGCGAAAAACGCGCGGAAGATGTAGCCGCTGCCGTCGATCAACACCAGTCGCTTCGTCGGTTCGTTCATTGCATCGGATCGCTTTCCCGCGTCGGTCGTTCGCGCGTCGTTGAAAACTCAATAACTATAACCGCGATCGCCGTCCGCGGAAAACCGGCCGTGCTGATCGGACATGTTGCGGCGCAGCCGCCCTCGGCTGTGCTTCGCGGGCGTCCTCAACCGCCCCCTGTCTCGCGGCCCGCGTCGCGGATTTCGCCGGTTGACTCCACGGTTCAATGCGTCTAGAGTGCGACCGCTTCGGAGGGAAGGAAGCCAATCACATAACTCAACAAGGACCAAAAATGAAACGTTTAACGTATTTCGTCGCCGGCTTGCTGGCGCTTGCGGCCTTCGCGATCGCCTGCAACGGCCAGGTTGCCAAGAAACCCGCGGCCACGGCGGATTCGATCTCGTTGAAGTCGACGACCATCCTGCCCGACGACCAGGTCGTCGCCTGGGTCAACAATACTCCCATCCCCAAGAAACTGATGGACGACATGATCGCCCGGATGCCGGCGTACATGAAGCCGCAACTGCTCTCGCCCGACGGCATGAAGAACCTCGTCGACAACCTGGTTGGCGTTGAGGTCGTGTATGAGAAGGCCGCCGCCGACGGCGCGCTGCAGAAGGCCGAGATGCAGGAGAAACTCCAGCAGGTCGTCAAGCAGATCGTGTTCGGCGAATTCATGCAGGAAGCGACCAAAGACGTGAAGGCGCCCGACGAGGCCGCGATGCGGAAGTTCTACGACAGCACGCCCCAGTTGGCGAGCCAGAAGTATGAAGAGGTTAAGGAAAAGATCGCGCAGTTCCTGATGCAGCAGGCGCAACAGGAAGCGATCGCCAAGATCGTCAACGATCTCAAGGCCAAAGCCAGCGTCAAGCTGAACGACAAGGTCATCGCCCAGGTGACGCAGGCCGCCACCGCCGGCATGCCGCAGGGCATGGGCGGCATGGGCGGCATGGGCGGCCCCGGCATGCCCCCGCCGAGCGGCTCGATGAATCTCGGACCCGCCCCGACGGCCGGCGACAAAGCCGCGCCGGCCCCGGCGAAGAAACCCGCGCCGGCGAAAACAGGCGGCAAGTAAGCGGCCCGCGGGCCGAGCGTTCGACGAGATTGCGCCATGCCTGACAATAACGTCGAGTCGAAAAGCACGCCGCGGCCGAAACCGTTCCCCTGGACCCGCCAGGAAGCGCACGACTATGTCGTCGCCCACACCGAGCCCGAACTCGAAAAGGGCTCGTGGGCGTTCCAGTTGCTCCTGCGCCTTTTGTTGCCGCCGCTGCGCGCGATGTCGTGGAAAACCGCCGACTGGTTTGGCGGGGTCGTCGGCCGGCTGCTGGCCCGGCTGCGAATTCGCCGCAGCGTGGCCCTCACCAACCTCGATATCGCGTTCGGCGATTCCAAAACCGCCGCGGAAAAACAGGCCATCTACCGCGCCTGCATGATCAACCTCGGCCGGCACGCGCTCGACTACGTGCGCACGCCGCAGATGGACGAGGAATACTGGGCCAATTTCCCCATCGAAAACGAGCATCTGCTCACCGAAACCTACAATCGCGGCAAAGGCGTGATCCTCATTGGCGGCCACATCGGCGTCTGGGACTTCGCCGGCTGCCGCGCCAGCATCGGCGGTTACCCGATCTCGATCGTCTCCAAGCGCCAATCGAACGCCGACATCGAGCGGTTGGTGCGCAACGCGCGCCTGGACGCCAACCTCGGCACGATCCTGCACAAGAACTCGATGAAGCGGATTTTGGACGGCTTCAAGCGCGGCGAAGGCATCATCATGGCCGTCGATCAGAACATGAAGCTCGACCAGGGCATCTTCGTCGACTGGCTCGGCCGCCAGGCCTCGACCGTGAAATCCAACGCCTGGGTCGCGCGCGAGACCGGCGCCGCCGTGCTCGTCGGCTATGCGTTCCGCACCGGCCCCGGCCGCTGCAAACTGGTCATGACCGAGGAAGTGCCCTGGGAGCCGCACCCGGAAGACCCCGAAGAGGAATTGCGGATCAACACCCAGAACCAGGCCAACGCCGTCGCCAAAGTCATTCGCGAGAATCCGGAATTGTGGCTCTGGGTGCACCGGCGCTACAAGGTGCAGCCTGCCGGCGTGCCGAGCCCGTACAAAGACTAGCCTTGCCGCGGCGGCCGTGCCGGCCGCGCGGCGATAGGGCGATTTTTTTTTGACACGATCAACGGGATCAACGGGCTGAGCATCTTACGGGTGAGCTGAGAGAATAGGTCGCATTGGTCGTATGTCTCCTATACGACCTAATCTTCACCAACACCAGCCGCTTGCCCGCGTAATCGATGGTGAAGCGATATTGCGCGAGAAACCTCATGCCGAGCGACGGCGTCGCGAACTTGCCGGCGACCAGCGGACACAGGCCGCAGTCGGCGTCGCCGAGGAACAGGTGGTCCACGCGATAGCCGTGGGCGCCCGTAACCCGCTCGCCAAACGCCGTGACGGCGGCGATGCCGTCGATCTCGTACGAATTCCCCGGCCCGGTCGGCAACCGCCACACGTCCGCCACCATTTGCGGGGCGGCGAGCGGCAGGCTGCTGCCCGTGTCGACAATGGCGACGAAGGTCCGCTTTTCCTGGTTGGCGCGGATCGGCAGGGTCAGGATGCTCGGCGTTTCCGACGTTTGCAGCGGCAGCGAAATCGCGCCGGGCGCCGCCGCCTCGCGCGCGACCGCCTCGTCGGCCGCCGGACCGGCGGGCCAAAAGGCGATGGTTTTCGCCTTTGGGTCGACGGTGATCGTGAAATGCCGCAGGAACGTGTGGCCCAAAATTCCGTCGAACTTCGGGCGTCGTTTCTCGGCGCCCTTATTCAGGTCGGCCACGGCCACGATCAAATCGTCGACCTGCGCCTGGCCGACGGCTAGCGTTTCGATCCGCGCCGTATGCATGATCTCGTTCTCGCCGGCCGCGTCGTGCAGCGCCGTGCGATTGCCCGCCGGCAGGCGCAACTCGTCGGCGACCGAGACGTCCACCATCGTCGGCGAGCCCGTGTCCACGAGAAACGACAACGGCCGCCCGTCCCCGTTGAGGCGCACCGGCGCCAACATGAGCACCGGCGCCGGCGTGTACGGCGCGACGCACGCCTGGCTCTGCGCCGCGCCGTGGCCGGCCGCCAGGATCCGCCGCGCGTCGGGGCGCGGCGGGGCGACGGTCGGCGCCGTTGCGCACGCGCCGAGCAGCGCGATCATTGTCAGCAGCGACAGGGCGCTCAAGACCCTTTTTCGGCGCATGGCTTCCTCCAACTCAATGAAATTAGGATAAGTGAAATGCGCCGAAGCGTCCACACCTCTGTCCCTGATCCGCGCCTCTCCCCCTGGGAGAGGTCGCCACGCGAAGCGTGACGGGTGAGGGCGTTTTTTCACCGCAAAGACGCGAAGAGCGCAGTTATCCGCACCTCTCCCGCTGGGAGTGGTCGTCACGCGTAGAGCGTGACGGGTGAGGGCGTTTCTTCACCGCACCTCTCCCGCTGGGAGTGGTCGTCATGCGTAGAGCGTGACGGGTGAGGGCGTTTTTTCACCGCACCTCTCCCCTTGGGAGAGGTCGTCACGCATAGAGCGTGACGGGTGAGGGCGTTCTTTCACCGCAAAGCCGCAAATATGTCTGTGCCCGCGAAAAAACTCGCTGGGCGCGCCTCGCCTGCCCTCGCGAATGCGGGCGCCCCCTCGGCGTTTCTAAGACCGACGCCAGCGGCGACCCTTCGGCTGCGCTCAAGCCAGGCTCGGGCGCTCCCAGCAATTTCAATGCCCCGACGGGGCGCGACGCGCTCCTGCCGCCTCGCCGCGCGGCAACGGTCTGCCGCCTGGCGCTCGCATTAACACGATTTTTTCCGATTCGCCCCACGCGCCCTTTCGCCGTAAGAGGGCCTTTCCGAGCCGGCGAAACGGCGGCGACGTCCGTTCCAGGACGGATTCCCCCGGGTTGCTGAAGACTTGGCGAAGGCAGCATGCGCCGCACGCGCGGAATTACGCGAAGGAGATGAATGTACTGTAACCGGAATTCCGCATGACTCTTGTCTTCCGGCTTACGGTCTCAAGCTTTATACACCTTGCTTCTTGCCTCTCCTTGGCGTCAAATTCGCTCCAGCAGCCGTTCCTTTAGAACCCTTAACCGAAAACCGGAGAGGGCATCATATTCGAGGGCGAACTGCGGTTGAAGATCTCTCTTAATACCGTCGCCGGCGCCCAAGGATGAGAACCATGAACCGTGCACCCAGGAATTGGGCGACAATTCAAACGGGAGGTACATTCCAATCGCTAGTGAATTCGCTTGTGTTCGCAACTGATCCCGGGGCGCGACTGTTCGGGTCGGCCGGCCCCGACGGTGCCCAGGATGCGCGATCCGGTGACGGACACACCGTGTACCAAGCCAAATTTCATGGTTCTCGAAACGCCTCGCGTGCACTCGCCGATGCGCGCGCCGAACTAAAAAAAATCAAGGCCTATAAGAAAACCGGCCACCGATACGCGCCGATTTGGGAGCATGTCGAGAATTGGGTGTTGGTTACGAACGCTTACGTCGATGCGGCATTCGATGCGAAATGGCAGGATTCCGTTGTGCCGCCATTTAAAACAATTGGACTAACAGCGACCTATTGGTCGGCGAGCCACCTGGATGGCCTTCTTGCCGACTACCCGGAGGTTGAGGCCTGTTTTTTTGGCGGCAAGAATCGAGTTTTTTTGTCTTTGGGCGAAGCGTTTGAAGTCATTCGCGGTCAGGAATCGAATCAGGGCGGCATTGACGTTGAGATTGTCGGCAGAAAAGAGGAAATGCGAGAGGTCTTCTCGTTCCTCGTCGGCGAAAAACGAATCTTGTCGGTCCATGGTTCCGGCGGAGTCGGAAAGACACGCTTTCTTTTTGAAGTTGGGCGACGAGCGTCCGGGGGTTGGCGGGTATTCTGGGCAAACGTAAGCACAATGGCTTCGACACCGGATTGGTTTTTTAATATTGTTGCGGAACGCAAGACCCTTCTCCTAATTGACGACCCCATTGAAGCAAGAACGATCGACACGCTGCTCGAACAAATGCGTGGTCCGAATAGCAGAGCTGGCTTGTGGAAAGCCATTATTGTAACCCGAAGTTCCGACGATTCCGCAATCGTGAATTTATGGGATGCCAAACAACGTTCGGTGGTCGATGCCAAACCCATCGAATTGCCGCCGCTGCAGGAAGCAGACTCCAAATGGTTGGTAAATAAGCTTTTTAGGCGGGCAGGGCTCAAAATTCCGACTCCTCACGTCCGTGAACGACTGGTGGAGCAGCTAAGCCGCCAATTCGGCGGATTCCCTGTCTGGATTGCAATTGCAATCAGTCTTATGAAAAAGGAACGGAATCTAAAATCGTTTTTGGACAACGCGGAATCGACAGCGAGGAGTTATCTGAAAGCCGCGATTGAGCACACCCCTTCTGTGTTAGGACCCCACGACAAAATCAACTCAACTGTCAGGCACCTCGCGTTGTTTGGTCCCGTGAATATTCAAAATGACCGATTGTTACGATTTATAGGTGGGCGCGCCGGTGTTGCGCCCGAAGAACTACTGAAAATTTGGGACAATCTGGCTGAGCGACGGTTTGTGAACGCGCGAGGTCTGGATGCGCGTCTGCGCGAAATCAAACCGGACGTGATACGTGATTATGTCCTTCGCAAATGGCTGGCGCAACCAAATGATCCTACAAATCCTGGCGCTGGGAGACGGGCGTCACGCGACGCGAGAGCGCTTATGCGAGACGTGCTGGACGCAGAGAAGGGACTATCCGGCGACGACCTCAAGATGGCAGTCAAAGCAGCGGCCGGGGTCGAATTGCGAGAACATCAGACGGGTCAGGAAATTCGCTTGTTGGATGATTTCGTTGAAACGATGAAGTTCTTGGCGCGCGGAGGCGACACAAAAGAACAAAAATACGCAGTTGAGTTTACGAAGTTATTTGCGGCGGCGCGCGTCGCCGACGTGGTCGAAATTGTTCGTGCGATTCGTCTGAATCCAAAAACGCCGCACAGTGAATCCTTAGCGATTTTACCGGACTGGCCGCCGATCGTGACAACACACGAGGCGCTTGTACGAGAATTGGCACCGCTACTTTTTCAATGCCGCAGATATATTTCTCGTGAATCTGAGTACGAACAGTTAATCGGCGAACTTAAAGCACTCGTCGTTTATACAGAAGAATTGCTGCCGACGGATGTAATCGAGCGGGATGTTAAACAGGCTCGTAGCGCGGCGGGCCTGTTGGAGCACATATTGAGCGGTGAGTACGAATACCCATACATGTTTCCGGAGAGCGACGTTCGGGAATCAAAACGCCAGATTGAGTCTTTGAAAAAAATGGGAGCGGTCACCACGGCAGAAACCCTCATTGCAATGGCCATTCTAAAACCGTTGCTTTCTTTGACCTATGATGGCTTCAAAGTCGATGGCGAGACTGGTTACCGTGAATATTCGCGCGTTTCCTATTTGCACGCCAAGGCCGCGCGACTGCGAGACGAGTTGCGCGATGGTCTCCGCGCGGCTGCGCAGGATGCGGCTTTTCCTGCCGCGAATCGGATAGTTGCCTGGCGGCTGCTGGCACATTCATTTGAGAGTCTTGACGGTCTCAGGTATCAAACGCATGAAAGTGATCGGACGGAGCGGGTCCAGATCGAAAAGGATCTGGAGGGCGATCTTCGATGGTTGGTCGAAGAATTGGAACACCGGGTACAGACAATGCCCTGGCCAGAACTCGTGGCAGCCTGGGATGTATGGAGACGGCATCCGCGTGACAAACGGCGTGACGCCGTTTCCGATTTACAAGAAAAGTGCGAAGCTCTCGCTTCACAGCGGAAATGGTACAAGATCGCACGTGACCTCTTTGGCGGTTGGCGCGAAAACGAAATTGTCGAGTTAGCGCGCGACGCGGCAACCGAATTGTTGCGCGACGATTGCTTAGAGGAATACCTCTCGTTCACGACGGCGGGAACCGAGTTTTATAAACGGCAAGGGACTCCAAGGCATTTCTATTTTTTGGCTCTTGAATTGGGCAGCCGGTTTTACAAAAAAAAAGGGCTTACGGCGTTCGTGTTAGGGACGGTCGTACGCGGTGAAATCGGCAATCAATTGGCATTTGCCGCGGAAATAGTAAAGGAATGGATTGCCGATGAGCGTCGAAAGCAAAAAGGCGCCGGGGTAGAGTCGTTTCTAACGCCTTTTCTCGCGCAATGCCGAGACGACAACACGCGGCGGTATTTGATCTCCACGGTATTCCTGAATCTGCAGCCGGAGTCGATGCCGTGGCTCGGTGCCGCAGACCTTGAGTTCATCTCACGTTACTCTCGGATGTTTGTCAGTGACGCGCAGGATGACAATTGGTTCCGGTATGCAGGGGAGCTTTTTTGGACCGATTGGCGTCAGTTTGAAATGGCTGTTGCGAGCACTTGGGCCTCTATTCCGTTGGAACGGCGCTGGTGGGCGTTCGCGAATCTTGTCGAAGGAATCGATCATGCACTTATTTTCGCGGGCGACCGCAACATTCGAATGATGGCGACACTTTTCGAATGGCTCATGGACCTGGCGTGGCAAATACCCGACATGGGCCGCCTCACAGGCCTGGACCACATTATCGAAAAATGGGCAGGTATCGTCGGCCCTTTGACGCCCCTGTGGGCACTAAAAGCAACAGAAAGTAGGATAATTATTTTCAAGCAGCTTTCTCGGGGTGAGAGGTTTTCGCTTCGTTGTTCGTATGCGCCGGATGCTGCGTTCGTCCAAAAAATCGTACGTCCCGTGGCAAGTGACGATCCCGACAACCAGGGGATTTCATCCGCGTTCGACCGGTTGCTTTGCGCCGCGGCGTGGGACTATGAAGTGGCGCATTCTTTGAAACATTTCTTTGGAATGATCGACACGCACGGCATCGTGACACCGGCCAAAATACTCGGATACATTAATCTCGAATTTGCCGATTATCAGGAAGAAGTGAGTCGATGGGTTGAATTTGCCCCAGTTTATGAGGAGAACTCGGAGCCTTGGCGAAAGATAGCGTTGGCGGCCTGCCAATTGGCGCAAGATTTCACAGGCGGGGAAAAAAGGCAGGTTTATTCCGACCTAAAACCGGATAGAGGCGCAGAATGGTCCACCGAGGCGGACATCACCAGGCGGTGGAAAAAGGAAATGCAATTCATTGAAGACTCAGCTAGAAACGAAGGGGCAGGTGCCCTGCACGCCTATTGGGACTGGCGGCGACAGTATGTCGACGCTGACCTCCATGTCCACAAAGGCCTCCACGATGAGTGGAGCGATCGGTAAACCCGCCATGCCGTACGGGCAGTTCCGTGATGATGAGCGCACCTTCTCAAACCGTGCTTCGGTGCTGGCGTAATTCTCTCGACCCAATCCCGCCACGACTTCGCCATCTCAACAGTTGTCGCGAGCCCGGATTGTCAGTCATTTAATATTGGCGATCGGGTCGCGGGTCAAGGGCGCGGGGTGCGGGTTTGGGGGGCCGGGAGGAGAAATGGCGAACGGCGAATGGCCCTCACCCCGGCCCTCTCCCAAAGGGCGAGGGAGAGGATAGGCCGCGCCTGCCGCGCGTGAATCGCGCGCGGAAGCGCGCTCTTACAGATGAAGGAATCCCTGTGCCCTCGGTGTCTTCGTTCTGTGCCCTCTGTGTTTAGAGCTAAGACGCCGCCGCCGTCTTCTCCGCCGCTTCGCGGCCGGCGGTCAGCGCCTTGAGGTTTTTGGCGAAGGTGCCTTTGGGCGCCTGCGCCTCGGTCGCTTCTTTGAGCTTCTCGAAATCGACGGGCAGAAAATAGGATATCGCCCCGGCCATGACGACGTTGAGCATGCGGTAATCGCCGGCCTCGAGCGCGAGCCGGACGCCCGGCACGACGACGGCGCGCAGCCCGGCGCGCGTCATCGTCGCGGCCCAGTCGCGCGGCATGGCGTAGCGTTCGAGCAGGATCAGCGACGGCCACAGTTCGTTTTCGCTCGCGACGACCGTTGCGCCGCGCCGCAGCATGTGCGCCCAGCGCAACGCCTCGAGCGGCTCGAGGCCGAGCAGCAGATCGCCGGCCCCGGGCGGGAAAATCGACGAGCCGACGCGTTCGCCCATGCGCAGCGTGCCCATCACCGCGCCGCCGCGCATCGCCAGGCCGTGGGTGTCCGTGCTTTTCGCGTCGAGGCCCGAGAGGATCGCGGCGCGCGCGAGCAGGCGGTTGACCAGCACGAGGCCCTGGCCGCCGACGCCGGCGAGAAAGATGTTGGTCATGGGCATGGGCGGGTCCTTTCGGGGCGGGATGCGGGAGTCGAGGTTCGGGATTCGGGAAGGAAATGGAATCTTAAACACAGAGGGCACAGAGAAGCTCGAAAAACCGGGACAGTCACCTTTTTCGGCGAACCGTTTTCATGGCGCCGCGACGTTTGGAAAAAGGATGACTGTCCCTGGTTTTTCCGATTCGCGTGCATTCGCGTGCATTCGCGGTTTCTCACAGCGTCCCTCTCTCCTTGCTTTCCATCAGCGGTTCCGGCACCGGCGGCGCCTCGCCGAGCTTCGAGCGTTTGATCGCCTTGACCGGACAAACCTGGAAGCAGACCGAGCAGCCGACGCAGCGGTGGCGGTCGATGTGCGATTTGAGGTCGCCGGGCTCGCGGTCCGCATATTGCCGCATCGAGATCGGCGGGCAGCCGACGCGCACGCAGGTGCGGCAGGCAATGCAGATCGACGGATCGACGTAATAATAGTTGAACTGCTTCTTGTACTTGAGCGCGCAGGCCCCGGTGACGATCACCGCCAGCGGGCCTTCCTCTTCGAGAAACTTCTTGCGGAACACCTCGCGGCACTCGGCGAGGTTGTACTGGTTCGCCTTGACCACGTTTTCGAGGCCCAGGGCGCGCAGGACGGTTTCCAGGTCGACCGCGTGCGTCGGCACGCCGCGCACGTTCTTGCCCGTGACGGGGTTTTCCTGCAAACCGGTCATCGAGGTGGCGCGGTTGTCGAGCACGAGCAGTTTCGTACGATGGGCGTTGTAGCCGTAGTTGATCACGCTCGGCAGGCCCGAGTGCAGCAGCGTCGAATCGCCGATCACCGAGACGATCGGCTCAATCTGCTTGCCCGTGCCCTCGAGCGCGCGCGCCATGCCCTGCGCGATGCCGATCGACGCGGCCATCGAAATCGAGGTCTTCAGCACGTCGAACGGCGGGTAGGAGCCCATCAGGTAGCAGCCGATGTCGCCGTGGCAGAAGATGCCCAGTTCGCGCAGCAGCACCATGACCGGCCGGTGCGGGCAGCCGGGGCAGAACATCGCGCCGCGCGGCGCCTCGGCGGGCGAGTCCGGGAAGGCCGGCGCGGGCGCGGCGCCGAACCCGAACGCGGCGAGCGTGCGCACGATCGCCCCGGCGTCGATCTCGCCGAACGTCGGGAAATGCTCCTTGCCCGTGCAGGCGACGCCGGCGAGCCGCAGTTTGTCTTCGACGAAGGGGAACAGCTCTTCGACGACGAGCACGCGATCGACCTGGGCGGCGAACCGGCGCAGCGCGGCCAGCGGCAACGGCCAGATCACATCGAGCTTGAACGTCGATGCCTCCGGCGCCCATTCGCGCACGAGATGATATTGGACGCCGAAGGTCACGACGCCGAGCCGCCGGTCGCGTAGCTCCTCGCGCCAACCCGGGCCGGTTTCGAGCCAGTTCTGCACGGCGGGGATGCGGCCCTCGACCGCTTCGCGCGCCTGCCGCGAATACGGCGGGACCATGTAATAGCGCACGGGGTCGTCGGCGAAGCCTTTGACCGGGCGGTCGGCCGGCTCGCGCGGCTCGACCTGGCCCATCATGTGGCAGGTGCGGTCGACCATGCGCACCATGACTGGCGTTTGGAATCGCTCGGAGATGTCGAAGGCCAGGCGCGTGAGGTCGTACGCTTCCTGCGGCGAACCGGGCTGCAGCATGGGGATCATCGCGTATTCGGCCCACATGCGGCTGTCTTGCTCGTTTTGCGACGAGATTTGGCCGGGGTCGTCGCCCACCGCGATGACCAGCGGGCCGTTGAGCCGCGCCCAGGTGAAGGTCATCAGCGGGTCGGAGGCGATGTTGATCCCGACGTGCTTCATCGAGACGAACGCCGGCGCGCCGGCCATCGAGGCGCCGATGCCCACCTCCATCGCCACCTTTTCCGACGGCGACCATTCGGCGTAGACGCCCTGATATTCCGCGATGCTCTCCAGAATCTGCACTGTCGGCGAACCCGGATAACTGGCCGCGACCCGCACGCCGCTGTCGACCACGGCCCGCGCGATCGCCTCGTTTCCCGTCAGCAAAATCGTCTTCATCCGCTCCCCACGCTCATCGCAAGGCGCCGGCGCCCCGCGCGAAAGAGTCGGTGCATGCTACCGCGTTTGCGCCATGCAATCGAACTTCTCACGCCATGTGCTTGGAAAAAGACACAATCTCAAAGTAAGCGTTCCGGCGGCGAAAGTCAGCGGTTGGGCGTTTTTTTGTTCCTCAGGGCCTGCCGCCCGCGCAACTACAGGCCGGGTCAACGGCCCAGGACCGCGTAAAGCTTCGTCGTGGCCGGCCCCGCGCTCCTGAGAACGCCCGTTTTCGGCGATGATATTTTGACAGTCAGCGAATACCGCGCAACGCCGCTGAATGCCGTTTTTCGCCGCTCTGAATCCGCAAAATGCTGCGTTTTCGCGCCGTTTAACGGCCCTTTTTGAGCAAAATTACGAAACAAAGCCAATTTGGCCAGGGCTGTCTTCGTCCCGCCGGGCCGTCTTGCCCCCGGTTTCCTCACCAGCCGACCACTGTCGCTTGTTCACTGTTCACTGCCCACTGAGGCTTGACACCTCGGTTCTCTCTTCTTATTGTTCACGCGCTTTTAACCGTCAAAGTCTTTCTGTGTCTAACAGCGGGTTTTTGATCTAAGGAACGGGCAACCGCTCTATCGAGAGGGCGTCATGATTGAAGTGAAGAACCTGGTCAAGCGGTACGGCGAGACCCTGGCGGTGGACCACGTCAGCTTCAAGGTCGAGAAGGGCCGGATTCTGGGCTTTCTCGGGCCGAACGGCGCCGGCAAGACGACCACGATGCGGATCATCACGGGGTTCATGCCGCCGACCGAGGGCGAGGCGACGATCGGCGGCTTCAACATCCTGACGCAGCCGATGGACGCCCGGCGGCGGATCGGCTATCTGCCGGAAACCCCGCCGCTTTATCCGGATTTGCTGATCGAGGACTACCTGGCGTTCGCGGCCCGGATCAAGGGCGTGCCGCGCAAGCAGATCGCCGAGCGCACGGCCAAGGTCGCGGCGCAGTGCGGCATCCGGGATGTCCTGGGCCGGCGGATCGGCGTGCTCTCGAAGGGCTACCGGCAGCGGGTCGGGCTGGCGCAGGCGCTGATCCACGATCCGGACGTGCTGATCCTCGACGAGCCGACGATCGGCCTGGACCCCAACCAGATTCAGGAGATCCGCAAGCTGATCCGCTCGCTGGCGGGCGCGCACACCGTGATTCTGTCCACCCACATCCTGCCCGAGGTGACGATGACCTGCGACGACGTGATCATCATCAACCGGGGGCGGATCGCGGCGGCCGACACGTTGGAGCATCTCACCCAATCCGGCGGCGCGCGGGCGCGGACCTACCTGCGGCTCGGCGCGCCCGACTCCGACGCCCAGAAGTCGCTGCAGAAGACGCCCGGCGTCGCGACGGTCGACGCGGGCAAGGAGCCGGGTGTGTTCTACGTGACCAGCGAACCGAACGCGGACCCCAGCGCGGACATCGGCGTGCTCGCGCTGCAGCGCGGCTGGGGTTTGCTGGAACTGCGCCACGAGCGGCCGACCCTGGAAGAGGTGTTCAGCCGGCTCACGATCGGCGAGGAAGGAGCGGCGGATGCGTAACATCCTGGCGATCGCCGGCAAGGAACTGCGCCAGACCTTCAACGGCGCGGTGGCCTACGTGGCGATGGGCGCGTTCTTGATCCTGACCGGGTTCTTCTTCTACGACATGGTGATGTCCTACAACCGGTACATGGGCTACGCGCAACAGCAGCCGCAGATGATGGACCAGATCAACGTCAACGACCTGATCGTCACGCCGCTGTTCCACAACATCAACGTCCTGCTGCTGCTCATCGTTCCGCTGGTCACGATGCGCCTGTTCGCCGAAGAGCGGAACCTGGGCACCGACGAGATGCTGCTCACCAGCCCCATCGGCATCGGCGAGATCATCACCGGCAAGCTGCTCGCCGCGCTGATCTTTTACGTGCTGCTGATCGCCTTGACGCTCGTCTACCCCGCGATCCTGATGCGCTACGCCAAGCCGGACATCGGCAAGCTTCTTTCCGGCTACGCGGGCCTGCTGTTGATGGGGGCGGCGTTCATCACCTTCGGCTTGTTCGCCAGCACGCTGACGCGCAGCCAGGTCGTGGCGGCGATCGTCAGCTTCACGGTCTTGCTGGTGTTCTGGATTCTGGGCTGGCTCGCCGAATCGCTGACCGGCCCGGTCGGCGGCGTCGTGCGCTACCTGTCGATGACCGAGCACTTCGAGCGCTTCGGGCAAGGACTGATCGACACCAGCGACGTCGTCTACTACCTGAGTTTCATCGCCTTTTTCTGGTTCCTCGCCACCCGGGCGGTGGAATCGACCAGGTGGAGGTAGGACATGAACGCCTCGACCCGCGTCTTATTTTGGGAAGGCCTGGTGTTGATCGTCTTCGCTGGCCTGATGCTCGTCTTTTTCAAGTCGGCCACGCTGTACGAACTGGTGTTTCCGTTCGTCTTCGGCGGCCTGGGCCTGGCCGGGCTCGCGATTTCGCTCGTGGTCTTCACGATCAACTGGTCGGCGAAGAAGAACGAGACCGACGGCCGCCGCGCCGGCGTGCAGCAGACGACCAAGTTTGGCGCCAACGCCGTGCTGTACACCGTCATTTTCCTCGGCGTGCTGATCTTCGCCAACATCCTGGCCAACGGCCACTCGAAGAAAATCGATATGACCTTCGCCAAGGTCAACACGCTCTCCGACCAGACCGTCACGGCGCTGAAGAACATCCCCGCCGACGAGCCGCTGGAAATCGTCGGCTTCTTCAAGGCCGGCGAGTCCAAGGAATTCGAACAACTGACCGCGAAGTATCGCGCCGTCAGCAAGAAGGTGAAATCGCGGGTCGTCGACCCCGATCTGCACCCGGAAGAGGTCAAGCGTTACGCGATCTCGCAGCGCGGCGCGGTGGCCGTGACCTGCGGCGACCCCGAGCAGGCCGCCAAGCAGCCGGGCGCCACGCGGTGCACCGGGCAAACCAACGTCACGATGGACGTCACCGAGCAAGGCCTGACCACGGCGATCGTCAAAACCAGCGCCCCGCAGGCGGGGGCCGTGTATTTCGTCGAGGGCCACGGCGAAGTGCCGCTCGACGGCACGGAAGAGCGCGGCTACGCCCTGATCAAGAAGGGTCTGGCCAACGAGAACATCGAGCTGCGCACCGTCGTCCTGCTGAAGACGGGCAAAATCCCTGATGACGCCAAATTGCTGATCATCGCCGGGCCGACCAAGAAGCTGCCGCCCGAGGAAATCTCGTTGCTCGAAAAATACCTCGATCAAGGCGGGCGGCTGTTTGTGATGATCGACCCGCTGACCGACACGGGCCTCGAACCGCTCCTGGCCAAATACGGCGTCGTCGTGCAGAACGACATCATCGTCGACCGCCAGGTGCGGCTCTTCGAAGGCTCGGTCATCGGCCTCGACCCGATCGTCGTCGACTACGGCGACCACGAAATCACCAAGAAATTCGGCCAGAATCCGACGCTGTTCCACGAGGCGCGGTCGCTGAAGCTGGAAACGAAAGACGTGCTGCCCGGCGCGATGGCCCAGCCGCTGCTGCGCACGAGCGCGCAGAGTTGGGGCGCGACCGACTTCTCGTTCATGAAGACGGGCGGCGAGCCGAAGATGGACCCGAAGACCGATATCCCCGGGCCGCTCGTCCTGGGCGCGGCCGTCGAACGCACGGTCGGCGAAGGCGACAACCGCAAGGCCGCGCGGCTGGTGGTCATCGGCGACGCCGATTTCGCCGGCAACCATTTCGTCGCGCAGGGGTTCAACGCCGATCTGTTCTTCAACGCGATCAATTGGTTGACGGGCCAGGAAGCGTACATCTCGATCCGGCCCAACACCTTCGCGCCCGACGCGATCACGATGACCGAACGCGACACAGCGCTGATCTTCTTCGCGTCGGTCTTTTTGATGCCGCAACTCGTGGTGATGTTGGGCATCGGCGTCGCGATCCGCCGGCGGGGATGACCAGCCGCAGCGCGGGCCGCCGGGGAACCTGGCGGCGGTTGGCGCGGCGTCGTCCCCGGCGCGAACTTTGGTCTGGAGTTTGACCGTGAACGCCAAAAAAATCTTGGCTCTCTCGATTGTGCTCGCCGCCCTCGCGGCCATCGTCTTCTTCTGGGAAATCCCGGGCCAGAAGGCGAAGGAAGCGAAGGAGATGGCCGGCGACCAGGTCCTCGATATCAAATATGACGCGGTCAATCGCATCGTCCTGGAGCGCGGCGCCGAGACGATCGAGTTCGTCAAGGACAAGACCGGCGAGGATTGGCAGATGACCAAGCCGGTCGCCGACCAGACCGAGCGTTGGATGGTGCAATCGCTGGTCAGCGCCTTCCGCTTCGCCCGGCCGAGCCGCACGCTCAAAGACCTCGACGCCGGCGCGCTCGAGCGCTTCGGCCTCGACAAGCCGCGCGCGATCATCACGCTGGACGCCGGCGGCGTCGTGAAACGCGTGCGGGTCGGCATGAAAAACCCGATCGACAATTCGGCGTACGTCAAACCCGAAGATCAAAATCTGGTTTTCCTGATCACCGACAGCACCCTTTCGGCCATCGAGAAACCCGTGGCCGAATTCCGGCTGCACGAACTGCTCGGCTTGCGCGACCCCGGCTTGAAGGTGTCCCGCATCGAGATCGCCGCCGCGGACGCGCCGCCGTTGACCCTGGTGCAGGAAAAGCCGCCGAAGGCCGAAGGCACGCCCGAGCCGGAGCCGGCCGCGGCGGAGCCGGTCTGGCGCCTCGACGGCCCGAATGGCCCGGTCGCCGACGAAGAGGCGATGAAGGCCATTCTGGACAAGGTTGCCGGCCTCAAGGCGATTACGTTTCCCGAGAACGCCGCCTTGGATGATCCAAAGTACGCCTTCGACAAGCCGACGTTGAAGGTCGCCGCGACCTACGGCGAAGGCGAAAAGGAAAAGACGCTGACGCTGACCGTCGGCGCGCGCGAGGGGAACTCGGCGATCTACTACGCGCAGGCCGGCGGCCGGCCGTTCATCGTCACCGTGCAGGCGCAAACGCTCATGCCGTTTCAGGTCGGACGCGAAGGCCTGCGCGACCGCCGCTTGCTCGGCGTGTTGAATCCGACCCGGGTCGGCATCATCGACTTGCAAGGCCCCAAGGCTTCCTTTAGAATCTCACGTTCGGCCAAAGGCTGGGCGTTCGCCGACGGTGCGCCGGCGAGCGCGGATCGCGCCGACGACTTGCTGCGCGCGGCCGCGCACTGGCGCGCCGATGAACTGGTCGGCGGGCCGCGGGCCAAACGCCTGACCGAGGCGCTGCGCACCGGCGAGACGACGTCGCTGACGCTGCTGGACGCCGAGGGCAAAGCGCTCGCGACGTTGCGGTTCTCGGCGCCGATCGACCCGGTGCAGTTCGCTCCGCTCGCGCCGCCAACGAAGGCGGCGGCGCCGGCGGCGAAGGCGGCCGAAGCGACGCCGGCCGAAACGCCGGCGCCGGGCAAGGCGAACGAGAAGGAACGGCTGGTCGTCCTGGTCGAGGGCGGCTATCCCGACACAGTGTACCTGACGCCGCCGAAGACGCTGGCCGATCTGCCCGCCAGCGTCGACGAAATGAAGGCGCAGCTCCCGGCGGCGGAAGAGCCGGCGGGCGCCGGCGCGAGCCCCGAGGGGAAATAACTGGCGGCGCCCGTACGGCGAAACGATGATTAAATTACCGTAGGTCGGCAAGCGGCCTCGGCAACGGAGGAAAAAGTCATGGCGCGTGTGACCGTGGAAGATTGCATCGAGCGGATTCCGAACCGCTTTGCGCTCGTTTTGGCGACGGCCAAGCGCACCAAACAGTTGATGCGCGGCAGCCGTTACCTGGGCGAAGAACCGACCGACAACAAGCACGTCGTGAACGCCCTGCGCGAGATCGCCGCGGCGAAAGTCAATTTGAAGAAACCGATTGACGGCGTCGTCACGATCGCGAAAGACCTCGAGTAGGCAGAAGGAGTCAGCAGGATGGTCACGATTTCCAAACCCGAGCAGATTTTCGACGTGCGCCTGGTCGAACGGCATGTCGCGTCCGGCCGCATTGCGCGGAAGGACCACGAGCAATACCTCAAGCAATTGGCGGACGCGGCGGAAAACTCGGAAGTCATTCCGAAAGACGTCATCTTTGATTTGCCCAACTTCAATAAGCCCGGCGAAAAATAGCCGCAATCGGCGCAGGCCGTCCGACCCGCGAGCCGCTTAGAGGAAACGCGATGGTTCGCAAGGACTACTATGAGATCCTTGGCGTGGCCCGCGCCGCCGGCGACGGCGAGATAAAAAAGGCGTATCGGAAAATCGCCCTCGAATGTCACCCGGATCGCAATCCGGAAAGCCCCGAAGCGGAAAAACGCTTTAAAGAAGCCAGCGAAGCGTATCAGGTTCTGTCCGACCCGGAAAAGCGGCGCATTTACGACACCTACGGCCACGACGGCCTGAAGGGTCAGGGCTTCACCGGTTTCAGCAATTTCGAAGACATCTTCGCCTCGATGGGCGGCATTTTTGAGGAATTTTTCAATTTTGGCGGCGGCCGGCGGCGGCAGGGTCCGCGGCGCGGCGCCGATTTGCGATATGACCTCGAGATCGACTTCGAGGAAGCGGTGTTCGGCGCGGCGAAGTCGTTCGAGATCTCGCAATACGTGCAGTGCTCGCGCTGCCAGGGCTCGACGATGGAGCCGGGCACCTCGGCCGTGACGTGTCCGTCGTGCGGCGGGGCCGGCGAAGTGCGGCGCAGCCAGGGGTTTTTCATGCTGACCACGACCTGCCCCCACTGCCGCGGCGCCGGGCGGATCGTGCAGCAGCCGTGCCGCACCTGCAGCGGCAAGGGCAAGGTCCTGGAAACCTCCGAAGTGAAGGTCAACATTCCGGCCGGCGTCGAAGACGGGAACCAGTTGCGCATCTCCGGGCGCGGCGAGCCGGGCGGCAACAACGGCGCGACCGGCGATTTGTACGTCTTCCTGCGCGTCCGCGAGCACGATTTCTTCCAGCGGCGCGGCAACGACTTGGTCGCCGAGTTGCCGGTTTCGTTTTGTCAGGCGACGCTCGGCGCGACCATCGAAGCCCCGACGCTGGACGGCCAGGTCAACGTCAAGATTCCGCGCGGCACGCAGCACGGCCAGACGATCCGCGTGGCCGGCAAAGGCGTGCCGCACGTGCGCGGCTACGGCCGCGGCGATCTGCTGTTCGTCGCCACCGTCGAAGTGCCCCGCCAGTTGACCAAAGAGCAGGAAGACCTCTTGCGCCAATTCGCCGCGTGCGACGAGGCCGCCAAACCCGCCAAAGCCAAGACCAAGAAAAAAGAAAGCTGGATCGACAAGATCAAAGCGCTGGCGCTCGATTAGGCCGCGGCAAGCTTCATGGCCCGCGGTCGCGGCCCAGGGCCGCGCTGTGAACAAAGTTTCCAACCCTGTGAAAAGATTTCATAACGCCGCGGCGTGAGCGATCGGGCGTCTCCGGAACTGCTTGATTTTCCGAAGAACTTTTCTTCAGCAATTCAGAAGAACATGGCACGGAAGCTGCACATCGTTTATTTTACGAGTAAAATTCGTATCGGATTGTTTTGTTGTTGAGAAAGAGGGCGCCATGAGATTCACAATTGGGATCCTGTTGCTTCTTCTGTCGCCGGCCCTGCTCGCACTACCCGTCGCTTGCGGCAGTTCCGGCGGCAGCAGCCACGCCCGCAACATGACCGACGACGATTCGTCGCCGGGCGACGACGATGACGACGACAACGACGACGACAACGACGACGACAACGATAACGACAACGATAACGACAACGACGACGACAACGACAACGATAACGACAACGACGACGACAACGACAACGACGACAATGACAACGATAACGACAACGACGACAATGACGACGACGACTCATCGCACGAGATGTTCGCGGTGGGCCAAAACGGTGTAATCCTGCACTACGACGGAACGTCTTGGACGACGATGACGAGCGGAACCCAAGCAGGCCTCTTGGGCGTCTGGGGCTCATCGTCATCCGACGTGTTCGCGGTGGGGGGGATGGAGGAGAATCCCTACTCCGAGCTCAGCGTGATTTTGCATTACGACGGGAAGGCGTGGACGGGCATGACGTGCAAAACCGGCGAAATCCTTCAGGGCGTCTGGGGAACGTCGCCGTCGGACGTGTTCGCGGTGGGGGACGACGCGATTCTGCATTACGACGGAACGGCGTGGACGCCGATGACGGGCGGGGGCGGAAACCTGTACGGCGTCTGGGGTTCGTCGTCTTGGGATGTATTCGCGGTGGGCGGGTTTGTTTGGGGCACCGAGCCGGTGTCGATTTTCGGCTGGATTCAACATTACGACGGAACGTCTTGGACGACGTTGACTACCGTCGCCTATGTCATGTTCGGCGTCTGGGGTACGTCGCCGTCCAATGTGTTCGGGGTTGGCGAGGAGCTGATTCTGCACTACGACGGCGCGTCCTCGACGGCAATGCCCGTTCCAAACGGCGCCGGAGGACTTGCGGGCATCTGGGGATCGTCGCCGTCGGACGTATTTGTGGTGGGCGGTCGTGGACCCTCCGGCTTCCCGGGGATATTGCATTACGACGGGACATCCTGGACGACAATGAACGTCCCGTGCGATTCGGAACTTCAGCCGTACGGCGTTTGGGGCAGATCGCCATCCGACGTTTTCGCGGTCGGGTTTGCTTATCCGACGGGAGACGACGACACGACGGAAACGCCCGCGATTTTGCATTACGACGGAACGACCTGGACGGAGATGGCAAGTCCATACCCCTACCTAACCGCCGTTTGGGGACCGTCGCCGCCCGTGGACGACGACGACAACGACGATGACGACAACGATGACAATGACAACGACAATGACGACGACGACATTGCGGGGGCCTGCTATCCCAACGGCTGGTGTTGGCAGAACCCGTTGCCGCAGGGATTCAGCCTCAACGGCGTCTGGGGCTCGTCCGCGACGGATATCTTCGCAGTCGGCGATTCCGGCACGATTCTGCATTTCGACGGCGCGACGTGGAACGAGATGGCCAACCCGGCGGGTTCGCTCGCGGGCGTTTGGGGCAGTTCCGGCTCCGACGTGTTCGCGGTCGGCGGCGGCTTTACGGGGATTGGCGACCCGAGCACGATCGCGCACTACGACGGGACGTCGTGGGCATTGATGACCGTCCCCGACGTTCCGGTCGCCGGCGGCTATTACGACGGAATCCGCGGCGTGTGGGGCTCGTCGGCCACGGACGTGTTCGCGGCGGCCTGGATCGAGGTCCCCGATGGCCCCCCCGCCTTTTGGGGCGCGATCCTGCATTACGACGGGAGCGCGTGGTCGGCGCAGGGGAGCGGCTATTTTCTCCCGAATGCCGTGTGGGGCTCATCGCCGTCGGATGTGTACGCCGTCGGCGAAGACGGCGGTTCCCTTCAGCACTACGACGGCGCCTCGTGGACCTCGATTTTTACCGCGACTGGCTATTTCAACGCCGTGTGGGGAGCCTCGGCCTCGGACGTATGGACGCTCGGCTGGTACGGCATGTACGCGCACTTCGACGGCTCGTCGTGGTCGACTGGAGTCGTGGAAGCGGCAATGGACGATGTTCTGGCCGGCCTCTGGGGCGGCTCGGCATCGGATGTTTACGCGACGGGGTACGGCTCCAATGGCATCGCGATTCACTATGACGGCTCGTCGTGGACGGCGATCAACGGCCCCGCGCCGGCAGGTTTGAACGCGATCTGGGGCGCGTCGGCGACGGACATCCTTGCCGTCGGCGGCGGCGGCACGGTGGCCTACGGCGATGGCGCGTCTTGGGTCGGCGGGTGGCAAGCGGCGACCACGCGCGACCTGAACGACATCTGGGCCGCCTCGCCGTCCGAAGCCTTCGCCGTCGGCAAGTCCGGCGCGATTTTGCACTATGCTGGCGGGTGGTGGACCGCGTTGACGGCTCCGACGGGCACGAACGCTGCCCTCGAGAGCGCGTGGGGCTCGTCGCCGTCCGACGTGTTCGCCGGCGGCGGGGCCTATGACCAACAGGGGAATCTGATCGACGGCGTGATTCTGCACTACGACGGGATTTCGTGGGCGAGCGCGACCGGCACGCTGCCGGCGATCGGCCGCCTTTGGGGAGATTCGGCCGCGGACATTTTCGCCGTGGGAACCGCCTCCGGCGGCGGGCCGGCGGTCCTCCATTACGACGGCGCGGCGTGGTCGTCGATGACCGTCAGCGGCAATGACGGTTTGTCCGATGTCTGGGGCTCATCGGCGTCCGACGTCTACGCCGTCGGCAGCCCCGCGGGTTCCTCCGGAAGCGGCGATATTCAGCACTACGACGGCGCCTCGTGGTCGTTGACGACGGCCTGCACGGCCGACCACTACTACGGCGTTTGGGGCCTCTCCGCTTCCGATGTTTACGCAACCGGCGGCGGCATAAACGGCATCGTCTGCCATTACGACGGAACCGTCTGGAGCGTGTTCTGGAATTCCGCCGGCGCCAATCTCGGCCGCATTTGGGGAACTTCGGATTCGGACATCTACACCATCTCCGATTGCTGCCAGGTCCTGCATTACGACGGCGCAACTTGGGCCGCCACGTTGCCCGGATTTGGCAATCGTGTCGGATCTGTCCGCGGCTCGGGCCCCAATGACGTTTACGCGGTCGGAGACGGCGGCGACATTTTGCATTTCGGCGGGACGCCGCCATCCCGCGCAAACCGAGACCGGGCAGCGCCGCCGGCGCGCGGGGGCCAAAGTTGAACAAGACCTGGCTGTTGTTGCTGGTTCTCGGCTTGAGCGCCCTGCTGCTGGCCGCGTGCGGGTCTGGCAGTTCCTCGTCGATCAAAACGGTTGTCGTCGATGACGATGCCGACGACGCCTCGCCGGCCGACGACGACAACGACAACGACGATGACAACGACAACGACGATGACGACAACGACGACAACGATGACAACGACAACGACGATAATGACGACGACGACAACAACGACGATAATGACGACGACAACGACGACAACGACGACGATGCCTCACCGACGGACGACGACAGCGCGCTTTCCTGGTCGGCGATGGCGTTGCCGACCGGGCTTTCAGGGCAATTGCTCGGCGTTTGGGGAACCTCTCACTCGGACGTGTTCGCCGTGGGGGGCTATTACGACGGACGCCAGGCTTTGATTCTGCACTACGACGGCTTCTCGTGGTCGGAGTTGTCGTGGCCGACTCGGACGGAGCCAACTCTGTTCGGGGTGTGGGGAAGCTCTCCCTCCGACGTGTTTGCCGTAGGATATGACTATCTCTTAGACCAAGGTTTGATTTGGCATTACGACGGCGCCGCGTGGACGCCGATGACGCCCGGCGCGGCGGAGGCATTCTATGGCGTCTGGGGAACCTCCGCCACGGACGTGTTCGCCGTGGGTGAGGATGCCTATTCGGACGAGGAGGTGATTGTGCACTACGACGGCTCCTCCTGGTCGGCGATGACCTTGCCGAGCGGACCACAGCCGATTCTGCACGGCGTTTGGGGCGCTTCGGCTTCGGATGTATTCGCCGTGGGATCGACTCAGGATTGTTCAACCCCGGTGATCCTGCAGTACGACGGTTCCTCGTGGTCGGCGATGACCCCGCCAAGCGGGCTTTCCGGGGCGGGATTTTACGGCGTTTGGGGAAGCTCTCATTCGGACGTGTTCGCCGTGGGCTATGACGACTTGTACCCGCCCTTGATCGTGCACTACGACGGCTTCTCGTGGGCGGCGTGGGGTGGGCCGGGTGGGACACCGCCGCTTCCATATGGCGTTTGGGGCGGCTCTCATTCGGATGTGTTCGCCGTGGGCGCTGTTGGCTACGAACAGGATTCGATCCTGCATTACGACGGCTCCTCGTGGTCGGCGACGGCGCTTTCGGGACTGGGATTGCACAGCGTTTGGGGGACGTCTTACTCGGACGTTTTCGCCGTGGGCATCGTGGACGGGCAGCACGGTGGCGCGATCTTGCATTACGGCCCGTAGCGGTGTGTATGGCGGTGCATCGGCGTCTGCGGACGGCGCGGGATTCAACCTTCGCCGATGGGGCGCCCCTCATGAAATGGCTTGCTTTGTCTTGCCAAAGAACGCATCATGTGGGAGGATACGCCCGTGAAAAAGACATGGCTGCTGCTTCTGGTCCTTGCCTTGAGCGCCGTGCTGCTGGCCGCGTGCGCGTCCGGCGGCTCTTCGTCGAGCAAAGCGATCATCGTCGATGACGACGACGACAACGACAACAACGACAATGACGACGACGCCTCGCCGGACGACGACGCAACCCCGGACGACGACAACGACGATTCGTCGCCGCACGATGACGACGATGACAACGACAACGACGACAATGACGATAACGACAACGACGACGACAATGACGACGACAACAACGACAGCGCGTTTTCGTGGTCGGCAATGAAGATCGGCGCGACCGGATCGTTGCTCGGGGTTTGGGGAAGTTCCGCGGCGGACGTGTTTGCCGTTGGCGAATTGGGGACGATCGCGCACTACGACGGTTCTTCGTGGTCGGCGATGACAAGCGGGACGACGGCGGATCTAAACGGCATTTGGGGAAGCTCCGCTACGGACGTTTTCGTTGTGGGCGGGAATCCCATTACCTACGCGGGCGTAGTGTTGCACTACAGCGGATCGTCGTGGTCGCCGATGACGAACGGGTCGAACCTGCTTGGGGGGCTCGGTGTATGGGGTAGCTCGTCGTCGGACGTGTTCGCTGTAGGCGGTGATGGCACGATTTTTCGTTACGACGGCGACCAGTGGTCGATAATGGTAAATGGGTGGTTGGGGTTTGGGGGCGTGTGGGGAGCCTCTGGCACGGACGTGTTCGCCGTGGGTGTGGATAATTATAGCGGATTTTGTTCGATCTTGCATTACGATGGTTTTTCGTGGGGGGCGATGGCGACCAGCGGGAACGCGGGGGCGTTGTTCGGCGTTTGGGGAAGCTCTCCCGCCGACGTATTCGCCGTCGGCGAGGGCAGCATGATTTTGCACTACGACGGTTCCTCATGGTCGACGACCGCAAGCGTCACGATTGACGCCCCAGATTTATGGGGCGTTTGGGGAGCCGCCGCGGGCGACGTGTTCGCCGTGGGCAGCAACGGATATTCTGGTGTGATGATGCACTACGACGGATCGTCGTGGTCGGCGACGGAAACTGCGACCGAGTTGACGGGTGTTTGGGGAAGCTCCTCCTCGGATATATTTGCCGTGGGCTTTGACCCTAACTCGGGAAACGGCGTGATCCTTCACTATGGCCCGGAGCAGTGACCGCGCGGCGGTCGCTTGAGGCGCCGCCCAATTTGTTCTGCGGGGCGAGCCTGCCTCAGGGGACGAGCTTAAGATGTGCCACGAACCGAAGCCGGGCCGACGATACCGCATTTTTCCAGTGGGCGATTCGGTGACGACGGTCAGCAACGGCCGGACGTGTCCGGAATTACTCACGGAGTATCTCTGCGGGGATTATCCCGACCGGAGAGCCGAATGATCCGACCGACGTGGCGCACCTCAACGACGTCGGGCGCCAGCTTGTGGCGCAATGCCTACGCCGCCGACTGCGCGTCTATCGTCAACAATGACCGCAATGGCGACGCACGCCCGGACGGCAACGCATCCGGGCGCGCCCGCCGTCGCGGCCGGGCTTGCCAGCGCCGACCGGTGCGCGCTAAGAACTAGCAGAGGGCGCGGCGCGTTTTGATGGCGCAGCGGCGCACGTGCCGGTCGCACACCGTCCGGGACCTGGGAGCGCAATGGCCGACGAAAATTTCAGTGTCGCATCCATTTCCCGTTGGGGGAATTCCGGGGAGACAATACTGGAAACTAGGGAAATTAGGGACCGTCACCGGCTTTCTTAACAGCCCTTATGGTTTTTGTTATTTGTTGGGCATGCGACGTGTTGCGCGCATGGTCGTCCCGGGTTGTCGGCGCCATATCACGCAACGGGGAAACAATCGCCAAGACGTGTTTTTCACGGACGACGACCGGCGCCTCTGCTTGAAGGCGTTGGCCGAGGAAGACCGCGAAGCGCTGAGCAATCTTCGCCTGCACACGTACCGCGGCCGTCCGGCGGGCAGCGTTCGTTTCGCAGCCATTGTTGGAGCCCGCCATGAATCGCCGGCTGCGCCCGCTTCCCGAAGGCCGGCCACGGAAAAAGGACGAAAACCGGTGGCTGTCCGTAGTTTCCGCCAACGCTCCGTACGGGAAAGCCCACGGAATTGCTGTTCTTGGCCGCTATGTACAGGGATACGAGACCACGCCCTTCGGGCTGGCAGCGCCCGACTGGGTCAAATTCCTAGAGTCGGCGAATTGAGACGAAGAAGAATGAAAACTCGGCTCTCTTGAACGGCTCGCACACAGACAAGGTTATCCGTCACCGCGCGCACCGAAATCCGATTTCAAAAAATGGCCGTATCGGATAGTCGGCTGTTCGATCCGAAGTGCGACTGCCCAATGCCGGGCTCGCCCAGCCGCTACCTCTCTGGCTTCGCTGGTCGCCCGTTGCGGGCCCTTGCGGATCGAATTCTGGTGAATACGAATAATAATTCGGGTCAAACCAATCGCTGGCCCACTGAAGTACATTGCCGATCATGTCGCAAAGGCCCCACGCGTTCGTCTCTTTCTGGCAAACGGGGTGGGTTTCTCCGTACGCGTTCTCGCCGTCCCAAGCGATGGCGTCAATGCACGACGGATCATCGCCGCAATACCAAATCGTCGTCGTGCCGGCGCGCGCGGCGTACTCCCATTCAGCCTCGGTCGGCAAGCGACCGCCGGCGGCGATGCAACAATCGCTAGCCTCATGCCACGTTACCTGCTCGACCGGGCAATCGTCGCCGCATTGCGAGAAATAGCTAGGATTTGAGCCCATAAGTTGTTTGAACTGGCCCTGCGTGACGTCCGTTTTCGTGATTTCGAACGCCGGCAGGGTCACCTGGTGCTGCGGCTTTTCGTAGAAAATGCAATTCGTATCCCCGGGCACGCAGCCCATTTCGAATGTTCCGGCCGGAATGGGAATCCAGATCATTCCGGCCAGATCGTCGTCGTTGTCGTCATCATCGTCGTCATCGCTTTGCGGCGACGAGTCATCGTCGTCTTGCGGCGATAAGTCATTGTCGTTGTTGTCGTCGTCGTTTGACGGCAGCCGCGCCTCGCCAGAATCGCCACCGCCGCCGCACGCCAAAAAGAATATTTGGCTTGACGCGCAAATCGCTGCGAAAAGCAACAAAAGCAGCCGATTCACCGCGACCTCCTGAAAAAGAAAAGGACTTCCAAAAAACCAAGTGTTCTCCTACCACATCCAAGCAGTAACCTCAAGAATCGTCCGGCGAGCGCGCCGGAAACAAAGAAACCAGCGACGGAAACTAGAAACCGTCACCGAATTTCCTGACAGCCCTTCTGGTTTTTGTTATTTGTTGCGCATGCCACATGTCGCGCGCGTCGTCGCCGGCTGCGCCCGCTTCCCGAAGGCCGGCCGCGGAAGAAGGACGAAAGCCGGTGACCGTCCCTAGTGTCGGAACCGTCCGCGGCTCGGGCCCCAATGACGTTTACGCGGTCGGAGACGTCGGCGACATTTTGCATTTCGGCGGGCCGCCGGGCCGCCAAGGGCCTCGCTTTGCCCCATCGTCAAATGTCATGACCCGTTAAGAATGAGACAGGTCGAGGTGGCGTGGGCGTAGAGATTCCCCTGGGCGTCTTCCATGCGCGCCTCGGTGATCGCCGTGCGCTTTCCGCGATAGACAATCTTTCCGGTCGCGCGAAGAACACCCGTGTCCGGCTTTACCGGTCGAACCAAATTGACCTTCAATTCCAGCGTCGTATAGCCGACTCCTTTCGGCAGCAGCGTGTGCAGCGCAACGCCCAACGGAGCGTCAAGCACAGCCGCGTACCAGCCGCCGTGGACCGAGCCGATCGGATTGTAGGCCCAGGGACCGGCCTCGGCCTCGAATACGGCGAGTCCTTCGCCCACTTCCACCAACTTGAAGCCGAGCGTCATGCCGATGGGCACTCGACGTTGCTCGTCGATAATACGGCGCATGAACTCGATGCCCGACAACTCGCGGGCCTCGTGTCCCAGTTGATGAGGGTCGTCCCACTCGATCGTGCGGACCAGAGGCGTTTCTTCGTTGGGTCTTGTCATCGGTCTCGTCCTCGTGTAAGTTTCGTAAAGGAACTTATACCGGGACCGATCGAGGGTCAAGATGCGGTTGGACGATTTCAGTCACCTGGAATGCCCCCTGGCCCGCGCGCTGGGCGTGGTGGGCGAGTGGTGGAGCCTGTTGGTCGTGCGCGACCTCTTCTACGGAATCGATTCCTTCGACGACTTGCAAGATGACCTCGGAATTTCGCGCAAGGTGCTGACGCATCGTCTGCGAAAGCTCGAAGATCGACACGTCTTGCAGCGTGAGCTTTATTCGGAGCACCCGCCTCGCTACCGGTACCGTCTCACCGCGAAAGGGAAGGACCTCTACCCGGTGATCATCGCCCTCGTCGCGTGGGCCGACGCCTGGGAGAGTCCGGACGGGCCCGTGCTGCACCTGCTGCACGGGCAACCACCACACACCCTGCGTCCCAGGTTGATTTGTTCGGAGTGCGGCGAGGCGATTCGACCGTCGGCCGTGCGTCCGATTCCCGGCCCCGGCGCCTTGCGCCGCCACGCGCTGCCCAAGCCGCTGCGGCCCCGGCCATAATTTGGAACTATCGGAATTTGGGGAAGAGGCGAGACCGATTATGTCTTGTGTCCCCGAGATTCGGCGCTTGTTCGGTCCGCTGCCGGCGGGTAGGATGAAATCGCCGCCGAGTTCGGCGCCGGAGCGGGGCGCGCGGCGAGGGAGGGGCGAAGAATGGCCGCAACATCCTGGGAAAATCTCGCAGCCGTCGACGCCTTGCGCCGAACGTGGCCGCACCAGCGCCTCTGCCTGATCTACCGAGAAAAAAGCGAACAATGCGCCGCCGCGAGCCAATTCTTGAAACTCGGGCTCCGGAAAAAAGACCCGTGCCTGCTGCTCGCGGCCCCGGCGGACGCGGCGGCGATCCTCGCCGCGGTCGGCGGCGCGGCGCCGCGGCCGGACGGCGCGCTCCACATGATTTCCGAGCGGCGCGCCTTCCGCCGCGCCGGCCGTTTTCAGACCGAACTGTTCTTCGAGCGCCTTGCGCAGTGGCGGCGGGAGGCCGCGAAAAACCCGCACGAGGAACTGCGCCTGGCCTGCGACATGGCCTGGCTGCTCGGGGCGCACTCGAGCGAACAGCGAATTCTGGAATTCGAGGCGCGGATGTCGCAGTTCGCGCGGGCGGAGAACGTGCTGGGCCTGTTCGCCTGGGACCGCGGGGTTTTTTCGCCGGCGGCGGTGCGCAGCGCGCTCAACACCTATCCGTTGCTGGCGTATGACGGGTCGGTGGCGCGAAACTTCAACTATCTATCGCCGGAAGAGTTGCTGGGGCCGAACCGCGGCGTCGGCGAGTTGGACCGCCTGCTTTCGGAGGTCGTCGAACGCGAGAAGATCGAGCGCCAGATTCGCGAAGAACGCGAGTCGTTGATGGCCTTGGTGGATGCGATCCCCGAGACGGCGTGCCTGCTGGCGCCGACCGGGAAGGTGATTCAGTGCAACGAGGAGGCCGCCCGGCGCTTCGGCACGACGCAGGAAGAGCTGCTGGGCAGTTGCCTGTACGATTTTTTCCCGACGGAGATGGCGCACCGCCGGCAGCGCATTCAGGCGGCCGTCCGCACCGGCCAGCGGCAGCGTTTTGTCGACCAACGTTCCGGCCGGACCTACGACAACATCGTCTGCCCGGTGTTCGATGTGCTCGGCTACGTCACGCGGTTGGCGATTCTGGGCGTCGACGTCACCGATCGCCTGCGCGCGGAAGACGCGTTGCGGCGCACGGTGCAGCGCCTGGAGTCGTTCCGTTCGATGGTCAATCAAAGCCCGGCGATCGTGATTTTGGCGCGCATTTGCGCGGATTGGCCGATCGAGTTCATCTCCGACAACGTGGCGCAATTGGGATATCTGGCCGAGGACGTGATCGCAGGCCGGGTCCGCTGGCTGGACATCGCCCACCCCGACGACGGCAGCCGGATGTTTGCGCAAATCGAAGAGAATCTGCGCCTCGGGCTCCGGCCCCGCCCGGCGCAATTTCGGCTGCGCGACGCCGCCGGCGAATATCACTGGATGGAGGGGCACGTCCGTTTGCTCGCCGACGACGAAGGCAACTGGACCCGGGTCCAGGCCGTGATGATCGACATCACCAAATCGAAACAGATGGAACTCGCGCTGAACGCGCAGCAAGACCGCCTGCAGAGCATTTTCCGCGCCGCGCCCGTCGGCATCGGCGTCGTCGCCAACCGCATCTTGAAGGAAGTCAACGACCGCGTCTGCGAATTGTCGGGATATGCGCGCGAAGAACTGGTCGGTCAAAGCGCCGTGTTGCTCTACGTTTCGCCGGCGGAATTCGAGCGCGTCGGGCAGGAAGTGACGGCGCAGCTTCGCGAATGCGCGGTCGCCGCCGTCGAGACGCGCTTCCGGCGCAAGGACGGCCGGGTCATCGACGTGCAGCTCAATCTGGCGCCGTTGCATCCGGCTGCGCCTACGGGCGACCTGACGTTCACGGCGCTGGACGTCACGGACCGCAAAGCCGCCGCCGAGGCCTTGCGGCAAAGCGAGGAGAAGTTCCGCGCGGTGTTCGACGGCGCGGCGGTCGGCATCGGCATCATCGGCATGGACGGCGCGGTCTTGCAGGCGAATCCGGCGCTGATGAAAATGAGCGGTTACCCGCCCGAAGCGCTGGCCAGGCACGGCTATCCGGGCCTGCGGCACCCGGCGGAGGCTGCGGCGTTTTGGAATTTCTTCAACGAAATGGCGGCGAGCCCGCACGGACGCGGATCGCGCGTTGAAAAGTTCGTCCGGGGCGACGGCGTGACGATCTGGGCCCGCATCGACGCCTCGTTGGTTGCCGGCGCGGCCGGCCGGCCGCCGTATCTGGTCGTCGCGGCCCACGATGTCACCGAACTTGTGAGCGCGCAGGAAGAAAACGCGCGCCTGAAAGAGCAACGGCGCGAGACGTCGAACGATTAGCCCTCGGGACGGCAAAATGCGGCAAACGGCGCGGGGAAGCGAACGGTGAACGCGGGCGACGGCCGCCGCGACGACGCGTCCGAAATTCCGCCGGCGCGGTCGAACGCCATCGTCGGAGCGTTGACGGCCGCGCTGATCGTGGCCGCGTTTCTCGCCTTGGGCTGGCGAAATTCGCTGCCGCGCAGTTCGTTCTTGTATCCGAACTGCACGTGGGAAAACCACGTCGTCTCGGCCATCGCATCGTTTTGTTTCCATGGGCTGGCGGCGACCCATTTCCTGCCCGACGTGTGTCCGCCGGGCGACTACCGACCTGGTCCGTGTTTGTACACGCACATCCCGCCCTTCAGCGAGGTTTTTTTCGGCGCGCTGCACCTGCTGGGCGTTAGTTCGCTGCATGGGTTGCGATGGTTTTCGATTGCGCTCAACGTGGCGGCGCTGGCGGTGTTGTTTCAGGCCATGGCCTTGCTGAAGAACCGCGTTTTCGGCCTGCTGATGGTCGCGGCGATTCTGGCCAATCCGCACTTCTGGATGCGCGCGCACGGCATCTACGAATATGCCTTTCAATTGCCGCACCAATCGCTGCTGCTGCTCGGGCTGGCGATGTACGCGAAGAACCGCAGCCGGTGGGGCGTCGCCGCGGCTTTCGCCGGCGCGTTCTGGCAGGGCACGTGCGCCTTTGTTTACCAGATCGCGACCGTGTTCATCATCCTGGGCTTCCTGCTGTCCGACAACCGCGACAAATGGCGGGGATATTTTCTCGCGGCGCTCGGCGGGCCGGCCGCGTTTCTCGCGCACTTTCTGCAACTGGTCTCGCTCGGTTCGTTCGCCGCCGCCGTTCACGACCTGTCTTCATCTTTCATCGAGCGGTCGGCCATGTTGGGCGACACCGTCGAACTCGTGCATTACCCGACCGACGGGATCTATTTGGCGCGCGCGGCTCACGTGCTGTCGCGCGACGCCGGCTTCGGCGGGTGGTTTTTTCTGCCGAGCGCGCTGACGATCGGCCTGCTGGCGCTGGCCGCCGCGCAAAAACAGGAAGTGGCGAATCGGGCCGCATTCATTCGCGGCGTTTTTCTGTTCGCCGGCTCGCTGCTGTGGTGCCTGGTCATGAGAGACGCCTTTCTCCACGACCCCATTACCTTCATCCAGCAGTTATCGCTCTGGGTCGCGCTCTCGCTCGCCGTGCCGGTTTACGCGTGCGGTGCGCTGGTGAAAAAAGCCTGGGCGGGGGACCGCGGCGCCGCGCCGGCCGCGGTCGCGGTCGGCCTGGCGGCGGCGGCCCTCTGCTGGCTGAGCGCCGGCGACCTGCGGCAATATTGGGAGAGCGAACGCGCGCTGCTCACGGCGCCGCTGGAGACCGCCGGCGGCATGGCGGAATCGCTGATGGCCGTCGCGAGTGCGCCGGGCATGATCGGCGTTGATTATCTGGCGCTCTTCAATCCGGCCAAAGGCGAGAAAGACAAATTCCGGCGGCGGATTTGCACCGATGCGGACCCGCCCGAATGCCGCAATCCGACGGTCGGGCTGAAATTCACGTACTGGAAAGAGGTGCGGCCCCAGCGGCTCGCGCTCGATTTTTTCTGCGCCCGCCCGGGCGACACGCGCGTCGCCTTTTATCGCATCGAGAACACCGGCAAGCGGGGCGCGCTGCTCGGCGAAACGACCGCCGCGGGCTTCGCCAACGGCGTGATCGATTTGCCCTTGCCCACGCCGGCCGCCGGCCGCTTGTTCGAACTCGAGATCGGCCCGGCCGCGTGCGAAGCGTTTATCATCGAGAAGATGACGCTCGAATGAGGCAATCGCGGCGGGCGAGGGCCCGGGGCTGAGACCCCGAGGCTGGTCGGGCGCGGCCTTCGTGACGTGCGGCGCGTCAAGCGGCGGGTGTTGGTGAGATAGGCGACGATCCCATAGGTCCTATGCGACCGTGGCGAACTTTGAGACGTCACGCCAGCGGAGGCGTGAACGGCGAATCACGAGGCGAAAGCCCCGTAATCGTGTGGGCGCTTGCCGCCGACCCCCGCGCGCCATGAATCCCCTCAACACCGGCGCGAACCTTGACCGATTATTTCTAGAGTGTTAAGCTTCTGCCGATCTGGCAACTGAACCAAATTGTGCTGTGATTCTTGAGGACTCGGCGACTTCCGTCCCGATGGAACGTCTTGTTTCGGGAGAGGGGAATCGCGAATGTTCGACGACCTAAGTCCGGAATACCAGGAACTGCGCAGAAACGTCCGGAAATTCAACGAAGAGGTGCTCGGCCCGCTCGGCCCCCAGCTTGACGAACAGGGGCGGTTTCCGCTCGATGTGTATCGCCAGGCGGCCAAGCTGGGCTACGTCGGCGCGCACCTGCCGGAGGAATACGGCGGCTCGGGCGACTTGGTCGCCAAAGCAGTGATTTACGAAGAGAACTGCCGGGTGAACCTCGGCTACAACGTTTCGGTCAACGCGTCGGATCTGCTGTTCGCCAACAACATCGCCAAATTCGGCAGCAAGGAACAGAAGGCCCGTTTTCTGCCGGCGATCATTGCGGGCGAGAAAATCGGCGGCTGGGCGCTGACGGAGCCCGGTTCCGGTTCCGATGCGCTGTCGATCACCACGCGCTGGGAGCCGGCCGGCGACGGCTTCGTGCTCAACGGCCAAAAGACGTTTATCACCAATGCGCCGATCGCCGATTATCTGATTGTGATCGCGCGCGCGCCGGGGACGAAGGGCCTGGAAGGCGGCACGAGCTTCGTGCTCGAACGCGGCATGAAGGGGATGACGACCAGCGAGCCGATGAAAAAGCTGGGCTGCATGTCGTCGCCCACGGGGGAAATCTTTCTCGAAGACGTCAAAGTCGGCCGCGAGCACGTGCTCGGCGAGGTCGGCAAGGGACTCAGGCAGACGCTGAGTTCGCTTGACGTGGAGCGCAGCCTGTCGCCGTTTTCCAGCATCGGCGTTTCGATGGCCTGCCTCGAAGCCTCGGTGAAATACGCCCACGAGCGCGCGCAATTCGGCAAGCCGATCGCGTCGTATCAGTTGGTGCAGCAAAAAATCGCCGAAATGGCGATGAACCTGGAAATCGTCCGGGCGTTCTGCTACGGCCTGCTCGAGCTGATCAAACAGGGCAAAAGCGTGACCCGGCAGGCGGCGATGGCGAAGCTTTTCGCCTCGCGCATGGTGACCAAAACGACCAACGAGGCGCTGCAGATTTTCGGCGGTTACGGTTACATGAAGGAATACCCGATCGAGCACCATCTGCGCGACGCGCGCCTGCTCGAAATCGGCGCCGGCACCAGCGAAATCCAGACGCTGGTGATCGCGCGCGAGGTTTACAAGGAGTTCGGCTATTCGCGGAAATAGAGGAAATGGATGAGTATTCACCACATAGGCACAGAGGACACAGAGAAGCACAGGTGATTTAAATGATGATTTCTTTGTGTTCCTCTGTGTTCTCTGTGTCTCTGTGGTTCAAATTAAAAAAATCGCAAAAAACGCGGCGATAGCTGCGTGAGGGACGAAGCATGAGCCGACCAATCATCATCACCGTCGCCATGACGGGCGGCATGCACACCAAGGCCGCGAACCCCAACCTTCCCGAGCAGCCCGACGAAATCGCCCGCCACGCGCAAGAATCGTTCAACGAAGGCGCCGCGATCGCCCACATTCACGCGCGCGACCCGGAAGGCGCCATGTCGGGCGACGGCGCGCTGTACCGGCGCATTCACGAACTGATCCGCGAGCGCTGCGACATCGTCTTGCAGGACACCACCGGCGGCGGCGCGAACCTCACCGTCGAGCAGCGCATTCAGGCGGTGATCGACGCCGGCCCGGAAATGGCCTCGCTGAACATGGGCACGCTCGTGCGCACGAAGGCCAAGGGCCAATATCGCAATACGATTTTCCGCAACACCACCGACGACATCGAAACCTTCGCCAAGGCCCTGCTCGACCGCGGCATCAAGCCGGAAATGGAAGTTTATTCGCACGCGATGTTCCGCGAGGTCGAAAACCTGATCGAGAAGGGCCTGGTGAAACCGCCCTACGTCATCAACCTCGTGCTCGGCATGGCGCACCAGGGCGCGGAGGCGGCGACGGCGAAAACGCTGCTGTCGATGATCCAGTTTTTGCCGCCGCAGGCGATGTTCAACGTGTGCGCGGTCGGCTCGGCGCAACTGCCGCTGACCTCGCTCGGCGCGCTGCTGGGCGGCAATGTCCGCGTGGGGATGGAAGACAATATCTATTACCGCAAGGGCGAGTTGGTGCAATCCAATGCGCAATTGGTGGCCCGGTCGGTGCGGATTCTACGCGAACTCGGCCTCGAACCGGCCACGCCGGCGGAGGCGCGGGAGATTCTGGGGCTGGCGCCGCTGCAAAAGTGAAAGCGCGGCAACTGATCTTTGAACGAAGACAAGCGTGCGACACGCGCAGGCCCCTCTCCGCGGCGGAGACGGGCAGTCAAGCGTTGAGCGTGACGGGGTGAGGTCTGCGCGGGCAGACGCGTGAATCGGCGGCAATGCGACAAGAACAAGGCACGTGCCTGAGGAGCAAAAATGCGCGACGTGGCGATCATTGGGGTCGGCTGCACGAATTTTCGCGGGCGGCATCCGGACAAAACCTATTTTGAATTGGCCTACGAAGCGGCGAAGGCGGCGTTCGCGGACGCCGGCATCGATAAGGCGGACGTCGAGGCGGCCGTCTACGGCATCTACAACGATTTTTTCCAGCGGCAGTATCAGCCCGACGCTTTCGTCCACGACTACCTCGGTTTGCCGCCGATCCCGGCCGTGCGCGTCAACACCGGCGGCGCGACCGGCGGCTCGGCGCTGCGCATCGGCTACGCCGAGGTCGCCTCGGGCCTGTACGATATCGTGCTGGTGCTGGGCGTGGAAAAGTGCGCCGATTGCTACGATTACAACACCAAAAACCCGGTGCCCGAGGTGCTGCGGGCCATTCTTTACACATCGGATATGACCTATGACAATCCGATCGGCCGCACCGCGGCTTCAGGTTTCGCGCTGGCGGTGATCGCGCACATGGAAAAGTTCGGCACGCCGACCGCGGAGCAAATGGCCAAGGTTTCGGTGAAGAACCACGGCAACGCGCTGAAGAACCCGCGCGCGCAATCGGGCATGAAAATTACCGTGGAAGACGTGCTCAAATCGCCGAAGATCGTCGACCCGTTCAAGCGGCTCGACAACTGCCTTTACACCGAGGGCGCGGCGGCGGTGGTGCTCGCGTCGCGGCGAAAAGTGGCGGACATGCATCCGAAAAAGCCGCCGATCTGGATCACGGGCCTGGGCGCGGCGCTCGATTGGGCGCATCCGGGAAACCGCGAGTCGATCGCCGAGTTCCACGGCTGCCGCGTCGCCACCCAGAAATCGTACGAGATGGCCGGCATCACCGATCCGCTGGCCCAGTTCGACGTGGCCGAACTGCACGACGCCTTCACCGGCACGGAAATCATGTCGTATGAAGATTGCCTCTTCTGCGAACCAGGCGACGGCGGCCGGCTCATCGACGACGGCACGGTCTGGCCCGGGGGCAAACTCCCGGTCAATCTTTCCGGCGGGCTGATCGGCTGCGGCCACGCCGTCGGCGCGACAGGACTGATGCAAACCTCCGAGGTTGTGTGGCAGTTGCGAAACGAGGCCGGCGCGCGGCAAGCCCCGAACGCGCGGCGCGGTTTGGTGCAATCGATCGGCGGCACGCTTTGCGCGTGGACCGTTTCGGTCGTGCTGGAAAGGGTCGACTAATGGCTGACAAAAAACTTTCCAAAAAAGACGCCTTCTACCGCGCGCACGCGGCGCGGCTGCGGCTGCCCGAAGAAAAACTGCGTCCGCTGTACGACGACGAACTCGACGGAAAAAAGGGGCCGAACGAGCCCTTCGAGGTTCCCGACAAGATGGACGTGTTTTTCAAGTATTCCTACGGCGGGCAGTCGCGCTTTTTCCGCGAGATCCTGCACAACGAACGGCTGATGGGCAGCAAATGCCCGAAGTGCGGCAAGGTTTATTGCCCGCCGCGCAGCGCCTGCCCGCTTTGCTACGAGGCGACGGAATGGGTCGAACTGCCGGGCACGGGCAAGATCGAGGCGTTCACGATTCAGCATTACTCGACTTCGGCGTTCGTGACGAAGGTGCCGTTCCTGGTCGCGTACGTGCGGCTCGACGGCTCCGACTTTTTGATGATGACCAACATCGAGATGGACGACGTCGGCAAGGCGCACCACGGCATGCCGGTGAAGGTCGTCTATCGCCAAGAAAAATCCGGCGCGATGACCGATATCTATTTCGAACCTCTCAACGTCTAAGGGGAGACGATCATGGCCTACGCATTTTACACCGCGGAGCAGAAGAAACTACAGGCGTTCTATCGTGAGGCGGCGCTCGAACATATCGCGCCCGTCGTCAAAGAAATCGACGATACCGATTTTGTTCCTCAGACGTTGGTCGACAAACTCGTTCGGCCGCCGTTTTCGCTGCCCGCCCTTTCCGTGCCGAAGAAATTCGGCGGGCTGGAAATGGATAAGGTTTCGATCGGCATCATCACCGAAGAAATCGCTTACCAGTGCCCGGCGCTGATTCCGTTTCTCGAAATCGGCCAGCTTTACGTACACGTTATTTTGCTCGGCGGCACGGAGGAGCAGCAGAAGCGTTTCCTGACGCGCATCGCCCACGGCGAGATCGGCGCGTACGCGCTGACCGACGAAGGGCCGGGCTCCGACCCGGCGGCGATGAAGTGCCGCGCCACGGCCAACGGCAAGGGCTTCGTCATCAACGGCGCCAAGCGGCTGATCACGTTTGCCGACATGTCCGACCTCTTTGCGGTGTTCGCCACCGAAGACCCCGCCCAGGGCGCAAAGGCCATCAGCGCGTTTATTGTCGAGAAAAGCGCGCCCGGCCTGAAGCTCGTGAAGCATTGCGCGGCGATGGGCCTCAAGGGCCACCGCGCGTTCAACCTCGCCTTCGAAAACATGCCGTGTCCCGCGGAAAACCGCATCGGCAAAACCGGCGACGGGCTGCGGCTCGCACTGAAAGTTCTCAGCAAAACCCGCATCAGCCTCGCGTTCGGCTTCGTCGGCCTCGCCCGTGCGGCGTTCGACGCTTCGGTGGCGTTCGTCAAGCAGCGTGAAGTCGCCGGCCGCAAATTGGCTGACAAACAAAACATCCAGTTCACGCTGGCGGAACTCGCAACGCGGATCGACGCCGCGCGCCTCTTGGCCTACCGCGCCGCCGTGATGAGCCATCACACCGAAAATCACCAAAAAGAGACCTCGATGGCCAAGTACTACGCCGGCGACACGTTGATCGCGGCGGTCGATCTCGCGAACCGCATCTACGGCGGCTACGGCAGCGACGTGGATTACCCCGTCGAGCGCTACCTGCGCGACGCCTACACCTGGATCGCCGCGCAAGGCACCAACGAAGTGCAGAAGTTGATCGTCAGCCGCGAAATTCTGAAGTCCTAACGGGATACAGGTGGGCAGGGACAAGGGCGTCGCGACCGTCACTTTTACTTTCGGTCCCGCCCAAATGACCGCAATATAGAAGCCACGGCTGACCGTGTCCTCGGAAAACCGAGGCGTTGAAAAAAGCCGTCTTGGCCTTTCAACGGCCCGTTCACGGGGTGAAGGCGAACGCGAATGAAAAACGCTCAACAACCAAGCACCGAAACTCTCATGAACCTTATTATTAACCTCAAAAAAGGCCAATATCTGGTGCCTGATTTCCAAAGGGAGTTCGAGTGGCGTCCATCGGACATTCGGCAGTTGATGCGCTCAATCTTCTCCGATTATTACATCGGAAACTTTCTCTTCTGGAAAGGCAAGCGACAGAACTACGAAGCTCTCTCGTGCGAGTCGATTTTCGGATATGTCGGCGAGCCAAATCCAAACTTCATCGTTTTAGATGGCCAACAAAGGCTCACAGCGATTTTTTATGCCTTTACCGCCCCCGATATGCCGTTGCCTCAGCGGTCTAATCGGTACTATTTCTATATTCGAATCGACAGATTCATCGCTGAGGAGTACGACGAGGCGTTCACCTATGAATGGAATAAGAGCGCGAATCAAGTCCTTCAGAGTTCCCGCGAGGAGCAGTACAAACGCCACATTTTCCCCCTTTCTGTTGTCGGCGAAAGTCTATTTTCTGTTCCCAACTGGTTACAAGGCTACGAAAAGTACTGGGCGGAAAGTGCGGAAGAATGCGCAAGACATGGTGACGAAGTGCCCGCGCAAATTGCGCGCGAACATGCAACGAATGCCAAACAGTTTGCCGATTGCATCAGCGAACTAGTTCTACAATATAAAGTGTCATATATTGCGCTCGACGAGGACATTGAGGTCGCGAAAGTATGTGATATTTTCACGCAGATCAACAGCCGCGGGATTCAGTTGGATATCTTTGATTTGCTCAACGCCCTGCTGAGGCCAAAAAGCATTCAGCTCAAGAAAATGTGGCGAGATGCCAAGCCGAAATTTGATTTTCTCGGCTCTGACAAAACGAACGTTTACATTCTTCAAGTGATGTCGATTCTCACGCAGGGCTACTGTTCGCCAAAATATCTGTACTATCTGATGCCCGGACAGGAGAAGACCGTCCGCGATCCCAGCGGCTCCAGACGCAAAGAGATTTTGATCAATGATGCAAACGATTTTGAGAAACGTTGGCATACAGCCGTTGACGCGTTAGACAAATCAATTGCGCTCCTGCGCCATCCCCAGGAGTTCGGGGTCACGTCCGCAAATTACTTACCTTACGAATCAATTTTGCCGATTTTCTCGGCGCTTCAATCGTACGTAAAAACAATGCCGTCGCAAACGCAATTGGAGGCGCAGAGGAAAGTCCGTCATTGGTATTGGGCGTCGGTGTTCACGAACCGTTATTCTGGTTCCGTTGAATCCACAGCCGCTCGCGATTTTTTCGATGTCCGAGCGTGGATCGACAGTAACGAAACCGAGCCCGCACTGCTCAGGGAATTCGCCTTGACCTTCCGAAACCTTGTTCTTCGAAATGAAACTAAACGGGGCTCTTCAATTTATAACGGTATCTTCAATCTTTTGATTTTGCAGGGCGCCCGCGATTGGGTCACCGGCAATGTCCCGCACCCGGATGAACTCGACGATCACCACATCGTTCCGGCATCATGGGGCCAAAAATATGTTCCAAATAACTTAATCAACTCGATCTTGAATCGAACGCCGCTGACATCAACAACCAATAGAGACATTATTCGAGATAGGTTGCCGAACGAATATTTGCGGGAATTAATTGCCGCCAACGGGGAGGAACAAGTCAGCAGCATGTTGGCGGCGCACTCAATCTCTTCGAAGGCGCTTGAAATCCTCCTGCGCGATCCTTTCACTCCCATCGACTATGAAGAATTTATTAACGAGCGCCAACGCACCATTGTCGAGGCCATCGAAAACTTACTTGTGAAAAGGCGGCTGGATCTTCCACCGGCCCTCCGCGATCTTGATAAGAAGTTGGCGGATTTGGAAATTCGGCTGCGGACGACGATCGCGGTGACGCTTAACGGTGACAAGACATTATTACCGGATCACGTCGCCAATAATGTGAGCCAACGGATACAAAAGGCCCTCAACAAAGATGCCGCAATGGATTCGGAACGGTACGATACCCTCGAAGGAACGCTCGACTTCTTCGATTTTCGAGAACTTCAAGGAACAATAACGAGCAAACAGCTTTGGGATCGTTTTGCGGGACGATTTAGGAACAAGGAACAACTAGATAAACACTTCGATCAAATTGCGGAACTCCGCAACACGATTCGTCACATTCGCCCGCTCGCAGATTACACTCGCAAAGAAGGCGAAGCTGCGATCCTGTGGTTTGAGCAGGTGCTGAGCAAAGGAGCGGTGGTGCCGTGTGTAGAACCCAAGCCTACGTTGGAGTAAATCAATGGATTTTTGGCTGACTGAAGAGCAACTTCTTTTCGTCGACAGCTTCCGCAAATTTCTCGCCGGCGAGGTCGCGCCGCTGGTCGAGCGGTGCGAGCGCGAGCATCGCTTCCCGCCGGAACTGTTTCCGAAATTCGGGGAAATGGGATATTTGGGCATCGCTTATCCCGAGGCGTACGGCGGCATGGAAATGGGATATATGACCTTGACGCTCTTCGCCGAGGAATTGGGCAAAGTGAGTTCCGGCTTCGCCGGCGGCATCATGGCCCACATGTCGATCGCTACGCTGCCGATTTACCTGCTGGGCAGCGACGCGCTCAAAGAGCGCTATTTGCGGCCCGCGATCCGCGGCGAAAAAATCGGCGCGTTCGGCCTCACCGAGCCCGGCGCGGGGTCGGATGCAGCGGCGATCAAGACGCGCGCGAAGAAGGTTGACGGCGGTTACGTGCTCAACGGCTCGAAGACGTTTATCACCAACGGGCCGTTCGCCGATTTTGTCACCGTCGCCGCGCAGGCCGCGCCGGAGAAAAAGTACAAAGGCATTACGCTGTTCGTGGTCGAGAAGGGCGCGAAAGGCTTCACCCAGGGCGCGCCATTCCCGAAGCTCGGCAATCATTCGAGCGAATGCGGCGAACTGTTTTTCGAAGATTGCTTTGTTCCCGACGCGCAACGGCTCGGCGACGAGGGCGCGGGCTTCCACATTCTCATGGAAGCTCTGAACGGCGGGCGCATGGTCGTCGGCGCGCGCGCGGTGGGCATCGCCCAGGCCGCGCTCGACGCGTCCGTGAAATATGCGCAGGAGCGCGAGCAGTTCGGGAAACCGCTGTTCCAGTTCCAACTGACGCAGGCGAAGCTCGCGCGGATGCGGATGGAGATCGAGGCCTCGCGGCTGCTCTGCCAGCGGGCGGCGTGGCTACGCGATCAGCGCCGCCCCTGCGCGCTCGAGGCGAGTCTCGCCAAGCTGAAGGCGACGGAGACAGCGGTCTACGTGACCGGCGAGGCCGTGCAAATCTTCGGCGGTTACGGGTACATGGAGGAATATCCGGTCGAGCGCTACTTCCGCGACGCGAAGGCGATGACGATCATCGAGGGCGCGACCGAAATCCAGCAAATCATCATCGCGCGGCATCTGGCCGGCTGAGCCGGCGCGCGCCCGGCCGGCCTGCGGCCGGAAAGAAGGCGCTCGCCGCGCGCAGAAACGATGTCTATGTTCCGTCAGTGACGGGAGTTGGAGCCAAGTTTCTCATTGGTTTCATACGGTTGACGGCATCTCCCAAAAAGATGCAAAGTTAACTTTTCGGTCGGTCAGTGGGGCGGCTTGCAGCGGCGGGAGAAGTTCGATGAAGGGAATTTGCCCAGTCTGTGCGTCGGAGTATCCGATCCCGGATGAGAAGGTCCAGGCCAAGGTCCTGGGTCTGCCCGTGCGGTGCCGGCAATGCGCCACGGTGTTCCGCGTGTATCCGGACGGTCGGCCGGCCACGGTAGATCGGCCGGCGCCCAAGCCGACTGCGGCGACCCCGCCGCCCGCGCCCGTGCCGCCGCCCGCGCCAGCGGCGCCGACGCCGAAGCCTGCGGCCCCGCCGCCGAAACCGTCCGCTCCGGAACCGATCAAGGTCGACGCCGCCAATTTGGAGCCGACCGGCCGCGAAACGACCGCGCGACGGCCTATCGTCCGCTCGACGTTCATCAATCAAGCCGCGCCGACGGTGGTCGAGCTGGGAAGCGCCCAAGCCCCCAAGGCGACCCCGGCCGCCCCGGTCCCGGCGCCGACGCCGCCGCGGCCGACCTCGACCCCGAAGCCGTTCGAATTCAAGCCGCAGACGGGTCTGCCCGAGGGGCCGGTCTGCGGTCCGCCGGCAACGGCGCCGGTCGAGCGGCCCGGCGGCAAAAAGAAGAAAAAGAAGAACCGGCATCGGCAGCGGGGGGCGGCGGGCGCGGTCGACATTCCGGCGCCGGCGGCCGGCGCGCGCGTGGAGACGCCGGCGCGGGCCGAAGAGCCCGCGGAGCCGGATTTCGATTGGGCCGCCAGCAAAAAACGGCCGCGGGAAGACTTCGGCGACGACGCGGCCGCGGAACCGGACATGACGGGGCTGGATGAGCCGGCCTTCGTGATGCCCGAACCGAAAATGCCCGATTTCGAAAAATACGCCGATGACTCGCCGTTCAAGCGCAAGCCGTTGTTCGGTCGCACGAAGGAATTCGCCGACGAAGTGTCCGGCGAAGGCGAGCCGACGGAAACGGAATCGCCGGAAGCGGCGCCGGCGGCGGACGAGACGGCGGCGACGACCGACGCCGAAGACGATTTCCCGTACAAGGGGGTCGTCCGCGCCGCGTGGAAACAGGCGGCGAAGGAAAAGCCGCCGACGATCGGCGAACGGCCCAGCGGCATGGGCACGACGATGAAGATTTTCCTCGTCTTTGCCGCGCTGGCCATCATCGCCGCGGCGGTCGTCGTCACGCACATGGTGCGCGACCAGATCATCGACTACCAAAACAACCTGGCGAAACGCAACGAGGCGTCGCAGATTCAGCAAGAGGAAGACCGCAAGAAACTCGATTATCGGCTCAAGTTCCAGACGGCCCTGGATGAGCTGAAGCCCGGTTCGCCCGCGGCGTATCAAAAGGCCATCGAAACGCTCGATCAGTCGCTGGCCGCCAAGCCCGACTTCTATCAGGCGACGGCGGAGAAGGCGCTGCTGCTGGCGCTGCTGGATATCGAATATGGCAAAACCGAAGGCGTCGACAACGCGTGCACGTTGGCCCAGCAAGCGGTCGAACGCGAACCAAAAGTTCCCTACGCCTTGCGGGCCATGGCCGCGTGCGATCTGGCGAAAGACAAGCTGGGCGAAGCCGAAAAGACGGTGCACGACGCGATCGTGGTCAAAGAGGGCGACGAACTCGAAGACGCCGAATCGAACTATTTGCTCGCGCACGTCTACCTGAAAAAGAACGCGCGCGACAAGGCGGAATTTGCGCTGCAATCGTCGATCGCTGAGAATCCGTTGAATTTCCGCGCGCACCACCTGCTGGCCGACGTCTACGCCTCGCAAAAGAAATGGCAACTGGCGCTGGAGTCGGAAGAAAAGGCGCTCAAGCTGATCGAGGACAACGCCGACGCGAAACGCCGCATCGAGCTCTACCAGAGCAATCTGCGCGGCGACCTGGCGCAGACCGGCGCGGTGACGGGCTTGCCCGCCGAGGTCGGCGCCGACATGGATAAAAAGGCGAAGGCCAAGGAACTGGCGTTGCGCATCGAACAGGCCATGCGCAAGGGCTCCAGCAACGAAGCGCTGGGCATGGTCAACGAATTGCTGAAGCTCGGCGTGATGAACGGCGAAGCGATGCTGGCCAAGTGCCGGATCATGCTCAATTCGAACCAATACGCCGCGGCGGTCGAATCGTGCGGGGCGGCGCGCTCGGTCAACCCGGACGCGCACTATTTCCTCGGGGCGGCGTACGAGGCGATGGGCAACAAGTCGTCCGCGAACGACAGCTACCAAGCGTATCTGAACTCCCGACCCAACGGCTCGCACGCGGCCGAAGTGCGGTCGATTCTCGGCATTACAAAGGAAGAGTAGGTTGAAGCTCGTCATCGATCGGCGGCTCGTGCTGCACGTCGCGGCGCTCGCCCGCCTGCAAGTCAAGGAAGAAGACCTGGACCGGCTGACGCGCCAGATGTCGGAGATTCTCGGCTACGTCGACAAGCTCGAAGAACTCGATCTGGCGAACGTCGAGCCGACCAGCCACGCGCTTGAATTGCTCGGCGCGCTGCAGGCCGACGCCGTGCAGGCCGGCCTCGCGCCCGAGGCGCTGTTCGACAACGCGCCCGACGCGACGCCGCCGTTCGTGCGCGTGCCGAAGGTCGTCGAAGGAGGCGGAGACGCATGAACTCCACCGACTGGACGATCCACGAGATGGCCGACGCTTTGCGCGCCGGCCGCGTCACCAGCCGCAAGCTGACCGAAGACGCCCTCGCCCGCATCGCGGCGACCGACGGCAAGCTGCATGCGTGGCTGACCGTGGCCAACGATTTCGCGCTCGCGCAGGCTGACGCCGCCGATATGCGGCTCGCCGCCGGCGACGCGACGCCGCTGACCGGCGTGCCGCTGGCCATCAAAGACAACTTCAACGTCACGGGCCTGCCGGCGCGCGCCGCCTCGAAGATACTCGGCAATTACGTCGCGCCCTACGAATCGACCGCCACGGCGCGCCTGCGGGCCGCGGGCGCGGTGCTGGTCGGCAAAACCAATCACGACGAATTTGCGATGGGCAGTTCCGGCGAATACAGCGCGTTCGGCCCGACCCACAACCCGTGGAACTTGGATTACTCGCCGGGCGGCAGCAGCTCGGGTTCGGCGGCGGCGGTCGCGGCGCGGCACGTGCCGGGCGCGCTGGGCACCGACACCGGCGGGTCGATCCGCCAGCCGGCGAGCCACAGCGGCATCGTCGGCATCAAGCCGACCTATGGCCGCATCAGCCGCTACGGCATCTTCGCCTTCGCCTCGAGCCTCGATCAGGTCGGGCCGTTCGCCCGCACGACGCGCGATGCGGCGCTGCTCTTGCAAACGATGGCTGGCGTCGATCCGCGCGACGCCACCAGCGCGCCCGTGCCGGTGCCCGATTACCTCGCGGCCTGCGCGCGCGGCCCGCAGGGCCTGCGGATCGGCGTGCCGAAGGAGTACTTCGTCGAGGGCATCAGCCCGGATGTCGCCGCCGCCGTCCGCGGGGCGCTGGCGAAGCTGGAAGGCGCGGGCGCAAAAATCGTCGAGATTTCGCTGCCGCACACGGAATATTGCGTCGCGGCCTATTACATCATCGCGCCGGCCGAAGCGAGTTCGAACCTGGCGCGGTACGACGGCGTGCGCTACGGCTACCGCAGCCGCGACGTGCGCGACCTGTCGGACATGTACACGCGCTCGCGGCTGGAAGGCTTCGGCCCCGAGGTGACGCGGCGCATTTTGATCGGCACGTTCGCGCTGTCGTCGGGCTATTACGACGCGTACTACGGCAAGGCGCAAAAGGCGCGCACGTTGATTCGCCGGGATTTCCTCGATGCGTTCCGGACCGTCGACGTGATTTGCGCGCCGACGGCCCCGGAAACGGCGATCAAACTCGGCGAGCGCGTCGACGATCCGCTGGCGATGTACGTCTCCGACATCCTGACGATCAGCGTCAACCTCGCGGGCCTGCCGGGCCTCGTGCTGCCGTGCGGCAAGGACCGCGGCGGCCTGCCGATCGGCTTGCAGATCATCGGCCCGGCGTTCGGCGAAGAGCGCGTCTTCCAAACCGCGGCGGCCTACGAAAACGCGCGCGGCTTTGACTGGACGTGGCCGGAGGTGCGGCCATGAGCGGCTATTGGGAGACCGTCATCGGCCTGGAAGTGCACGTGCAGCTTCGCACGCGGACCAAGGCGTTTTGCCGTTGCGCCAACGTGTACGGCGACGAGCCGAACGCGCACATCTGCCCCTGCTGCCTCGGCCTGCCGGGCGCGCTGCCCGTGCCGAATCAGGGCATGATCGACCAGGCGCTCCGCCTCGCGGCGGCGCTGGACGCGACGATCCACGAAATGAGCATCTGGTCGCGCAAGAACTATTTTTACCCGGATTTGCCGAAGGGCTACCAGATCAGCCAATTCGACAAGCCGCTGTCGAGCAGCGGGCGGCTGCCGATCCGCCTTGCCGACGGCAGCATGAAGACGATCGGCATCACGCGGATGCACCTCGAAGAAGACGCGGGCAAAAGCCAGCACGGCGAGGGCCTCGACGCCGCCTACAGCGTGCTCGATTTCAATCGCTGCGGCGTGCCGCTGGCCGAGATCGTCTCCGAGCCGGACCTGCGTTCGCCCGAAGAGGCGGCGCTGTATCTCAAGACCCTGCGGCAACTCGTGGTGCGGCTCGGCGTCTGCGACGGCAACCTCGAAGAGGGTTCGTTCCGCTGCGACGCGAACGTCTCGGTGCGGCCCAGCGGCGATCGGCGCCTGCGCACGCGCACGGAAATCAAGAACCTCAATTCGTTCCGCTACGTGAAGCAGGCGCTCGAATACGAGGTCGAGCGGCACATCGCGGTGTACGAACAGGGCGGCCAGATTTTTCAGGAGACGCTGCTCTTCGATTCGACGCGCGGCCAGACGTTCCCGATGCGCTCGAAGGAAGAGGCGCACGATTATCGCTATTTCCCCGAGCCCGACCTGCCGCCGCTGTTGGTCGCGCCGGCGCTGATCGAGCGCGCCCGCGCGGAACTTCCCGAACTGCCGTGGGCCACGCACGACCGGTTCGTCGCGCAATACGGGTTGTCGCCGTACGACGCGGCGGTGCTGACCGACGACGCGGCGGTCGCGGAATTTTACGAGGAAGCCGCCGGCCTGGCCGATCCGAAGCTCGTCGCGAACTGGGTCATGGGCGATCTGACGGCGCTGTGGAAAGAACGCGGCGTCGCGCCGGCGCACAGTCCCGTGTCGCCGGCGGCGCTGGCCGAGCTGATTCGTTTGATCGCCGACGGCACGATCAGCGGCAAGATCGCCAAAGACGTGCTGCCCGCGGTGGCCGCCGGCGAGGGCGCGCCGCGGGAGATCGTCGAAAAGCGCGGGCTGCTGCAGATCAGCGACGAAGGGGCGCTGCGCGCGATCATCGAAGAAATCCTGAAGGCCAATCCGAAACAACTCGAACAATACCGGAGCGGCAAGACGAACTTGTTCGGCTTTTTCGTCGGCCAGGCGATGAAGCAGACCAAGGGCAAGGCCAATCCGCAAGTCGTGAACGAATTGTTGAAGAAGGCGCTCGACGGCAAGTGAGCCGTCGCCGGCGCCCGGAGGCGACGATGCGCAGAATGATGCCGGCCGCATTGGCGTTGGCGCTGCTGCTCTGTCTGGCGGCGCCGGCGGCGGCGGACAATTGGACGAACAAAGTCGGGTTCTCGTTCGGCGGCGGCGCCATCACCAGCGCGGCCGGAACCGGCGGCGAATTCAACATCGGCGTCACCTATTACCTGAACCAGTGGGTGCAATTCACCTTGTCGCCGGGGTACGGCGCCTACCCGATGTACTACGGCTACAACGTCGGACCGAATTCGTATACCGATCGGGCGAGCGTCAACTACGTGCCGATCGACCTGGCGGTGATCTTCACGCTCTACCGTTGGGGTCCGCTCGGCATCTACATCGGGCCCGGCGCGGGCGTGAATTTCTACTGGTGGCGGCAGAAAGAAGGAACGCCGGTCGAGTACACGACCGTGCGGCAAACGCTGTTCTCGGCGTTCGCCGAAGCCGGCCTGAGCTATCACTTCGGCGGCCCGTTCACGGGCACGATCGGCGTCACCTACACCATTCCGGACGTCCGCGACTTCTCATTCAAGACCGGCGAGCTGACGTACGGCATCGGCGGCGGCGTCGCGTTCTAGATCGGGTTTTTCATTTTCGTTGGGCGAGGAACGTCGTCGCGCCTGCGCTGGTCGTCCAGGCGCGCCACACCGCCGCCGGCGGCGCCGCGACGAGCGTTTCCTTCCGCAGAATCTTGTCAATCATCTTTGGCTTCGCAGCGCGGCGACGGCCCGCCGGCGGCAGGCGCCGGCGCCGCTATTCGTATTTCAACTCCGGCTTGCCCATGTAACGGACCGGCGCGTCGGTGAACACGCCGGCCAGCCACGAACTTTTGAGCGACGAAATCTCTCCGGCCTTGTATACAACGTAAATGCGGCCGGACGCCTTGCCGGCGACCTGGAACATGTCCTCGTTCTCGTCGTACGGCTTCACGTCCCACGCGGTGATCTCGATCGCCCAGGCGTTGTCGGAGTTCCAACTCGTCAGATCTTTCGGGTTGTCGGTCTTTCGCACCTGAAAAAACCCGTCGCCGTATTCCATCGGCCGGATGAGCTTCTTGCCGGCCGCGGGCAGTTCGGGCAATTCGATCGTGAGTTCCTGCGAGCCGCTCAGCAACGCCGTCGGTTCGGGCAACGCGACGTCGGCGACCACCAGCGACCATTTGCCGAATTGGGGTTCGAAGAACACGGTTTTGGCCGCGAACGGCCGGCCGTTGACGACGCCCTGGATTGGCGCGTTCGGAATTTTGTCCAGCGTCGGGGCCTCGGTGTAGCCCGGCCCGCCGGCGGTCGCCGCCGGCGCGCTCGCGGCCGGCGCGGCCGGGGCCGGCGCGGCCGCAGGGGGCGCCGCGGCCGGCGCGGCGGGGGCCGGCGCGGTTTCGTATTTGAATTCCGGCTCGCCCATGTACCGCACGACGGCGTCTTTGAATTCGCCCGCGACCCACGAACTCTTGATGCTGCCGGCGTCGTCGCCGCCTTTGTAGACGACGTACACGCGGCCCGAGGCCGTACCGCATTGCTGGAACATATTGCCGTTTTTGTCGTAGGGCTTCACATCCCATTTGGTGAATTCGACGATCCACGCGTTGCTGGCGTTCCAACTCGTCATTTTTTTCCGATCGGGCTTTTCCTGCATGATTTGGAAATATCCGTCGCCGAAGTCCATCTTCCGCGTGAATTTTTTCCCGGCGGCCGGCGGTTCGGGCATCGTCAAATTGACGAATTGCGCGTCGTTCAAGAAGCCCGTCGGCTTTTCCAAGGGTTGATCGGCGATGACCATCTCCCATTTGCCGAAGCTGGGCTCGAAGTGCACGGACTTGGCCTCGAACGGCCGGCCGTTGGCGATCCCTTTGATCGGCGCGGCGGGAATTTTGTCGAAGGTCGGCGTTTCCGTGTAGCCGGGTCCGGCGACCGGCGCCGCTTCGGCGGAAAAGAGCACGCCATAGCTGACGGCGACCAGGCCCATGACCAGCGCGAGCGACAACAGACGAAGTTTCATGGATAGCTCCCCCGTTAGTGAAAGAAGTGACGAACGATCATATAACAATTCGGGCCGATTGCGTAAAGGCGGTTCACCGGCCGAGGGTCTGCATCAGGAACGTGGTTTCCGTGAATTCCCGGGGGATGGGATTAAGAGCCGCAAAGCTACGAATGGCGCAGAATTGCGCTCATTGTTGGTCGCGCAGACCTCTCCCCGGAAATTTCGGTTCCCGAAATTTCCCGCCCCTCCCCGACACAGGGAGGGGCACGCGGGCGCCGGACGGGTAGGCGGAAAGGCGTTGAAAAAAAGGCCTCGTGTGTTTTTTCACCAAGGCGAAGCCGAACTCGCGGGCCGTGCGGGACCTCTCTGCAACGCGGGTCCGCCACGGTTCCTTCTCGCCCCTCCCTGTGGCGGGGAGGGGCGCGGCCACGCCGGGCGTGGCCGGGGGAGAGGTCCGCGCGTCCATGAAAACGACGAATATTCGCCAATTTTGAAGGCTCGCACGGCTTGAGTTAGCGCTTATGAGTTGGGAAGGGGTCGTGCCCGACGATAAATAAACGCACTTTCTTGACGCAGGCGAACCGGCCGTTATCTTGGCCGCGCGCGCTAGCTGATTTCGCCGGAGATGTACGCCCGGGTGCGCGGGTCTTTCGGGTCGGCGAAAAACTCGGCGGCGGGGCCGTGCTCGATCAACTCGCCGAGGTACAAAAAGACGACGTAATCGGCGATGCGGCGCGCCTGCCGCAAGATGTGCGTGACGACGATGATGGAGTAGTTCTTCTTCAGCGCCTGAAACTGAGTTTCGATCAGTTTCGCCGAAATCGGGTCGAGCGCCGAGGTCGGCTCGTCGGCCAGAATCGCCTCCGGTTCCACCGCCAGCGTACGGGCCAGCGCCAGCCGCTGCTGCTGGCCGATCGACAAGCGCGACGCCGGCGTGTGCAGGCGATCGCGCACTTCGTCCCACAAGCTGGCCAGCCGCAGATAGAACTCGACCAGCAGATCGCGCGCGCCGTGCTTTTGCCCCGCGGCCGCGCGCAACGCCGCGTCGACGTCGAAGCCGGGAACCTCGTGCTGCTTGATGAAATCGCCCAGGCGCGTCAGCGACGTCAGGCGTTTCATCGCGTGGATGCGCGGGCCGTACGTGATGTTGTCGTAGATCGACATCGGCAGCGGGAACGGCCGCTGCGAGAGGTAGCCCAATTTCTTGCGCAGGGCGAGCACGTCGGCGGCCGGGTCGAAGATGTTCTCGCCGTCGATCAGCACCGCGCCGTCGGCCGAGACCTCTTCGTTGAGGTCGGTGAGGCGGTTGAGGCTCTTGAGCAGCGTCGTTTTGCCGCAGCCCGACGGCCCGATGATTGCGGTGATGCGGCCGTCGGGGATGTCGAGCGTGACATGCCGCAACGCCTCGCGTGCGCCGTAGCGCAGGGTCAGATTTTGCACGCTGATGTGCGGCATGGCGGCGTCCTACCGAATCGTGTTGCGCGAAAAGCGCAGGCTAAGCAGGCGGGACAGCAGGTTCACCGCCAGCACGATCAGCAGCAGAATCAACGCCGAGGCGTACGCGCGTTCCTGCACCTCGGGGATCGGCGTGCCGATCTGGAAAAACACGGCCAGCGGCAGCGAGGCCGCCGGATCGAACAGCGACCGCGGCACGTAATCCGTGTAGCCGGCCGTGAACAGGATCGACGCCGCGTCGCCGATGCCGCGGCCGAAGGCGAGCATCGCGGCGGTGACGACGCCCGGCAGCGCCTGCCGCAGCACCACCGCCAGCGTCGTTTCGAGCCGGGTGGCGCCGAGCGAATAGGAAATTTCCTTCAGTTCGCGCGGGATCATATCGATGATCTCCTCCATTGCCCGGGTCATGATCGGCAGCATCAAGAGCGACAAGGCGATGATGCCGCCCAGCAGCGACGCGCGCAATCCGAGCCAGACCATGATCACGAAGCCGAAGGCGCCGTAAACGATCGACGGCATGCCCCACAGCACGTCCAGCGCCAGCCGCGTGAACCGCGCGAACGAGCGCGAGGCGTACTCCCGCTGCAAGGCGAAGGCGATCGGCAGCGCCAGCAAAAGCGAGACGACCGAGGCGCCGCCGGTCAAATAGAGCGAGCCGACGATCGCGTTGGCGACGCCGCCGCCCTGGCCGAGGTAGTAGCCGCCGTGCGGGGTCTGGAAGATCATCTGCCACGTCAGCGCGCGCGCCCCGCGCAGCACGATGACGAAGATGATCCCCGCGAGAAAGAGCACGATCAGGCCGAGCGAGGCGATCATCAGCCCTTTGACGACGGTTTCTTCGAGTTTGCGACGCTGCACGGCCTACGCCCTTTTTTCGATGCGGTAAAGGGTGAGATGCGCGGCCAGGTGGAAGCCGCCGACCACCACCAGCAAAATCAGCGCCGCCAGCATCAACGCCGAATCGTACAGCGGCACCGACATCACCTCGCCGTAATTGTTGGCGATCAGCGCCGGCAGCGAATAGGCGGCGTCGAACACCGAATGCGGAACCTTCGCGACGTTGCCCATCACCATCAGCACGGCGATCGTCTCGCCGAAGGCCCGCGCGAAACCGAGCACGACGGCCGAGACCACGCCGTGCAGCGAGTGGCGCAGCAGCACGTGCTTCACCGTTTCCCAGCGCGTCGAGCCCAGCGCCAGCGAGGTTTCGCGCGCCTCAGCCGGCACGGCGCGCAGCACCTCGAGCGTCACCGAGACGATGATCGGCGCGACCATCGCCGCGAGAATGACGCCGCCGGCCAGCAGGCTGTAGCCCGTCGTCGAGCGCCCGAGCGCGCGGCCGATGTCGCGCACGGCGGGCACAACGACGATCACGCCGAAGAGGCCGTAGATCACCGACGGGATGCCGGCCATCAAGTCGATGACGAGCCGCAGCCCCTCGCGCAGGCGGCGCGGCGCGTATTCCGACAGGTAGATCGCGGCGAGCAGGCAGGTCGGCACGGCGAAGACCATGGCGATCAGCGTCACTTCGACCGTGCCGACGATGAACGGATAAAACCCGAACTTGCCCGACAGCGGCTGCCAAACTTCGGACGTCAACAAGTGGCGCAGGCTCTTGAGCGCGAGCAGCGGCCGCGATTTCCAGTACAACCCAAGGATCATCAGAAAGGCGATGGAATTGGCGCCGATCGCCGCCGCCCGCATCGACCGCGACGCCAGAAAATCTTTCAAGTAGCGCGCGCGCATGAACTTCGCTCACCCCGGATTATTCACGGTTACCATTGGGGGCGGGGTGACCTGTGGTAAGTTGCCGATATCGCAAGACATTCAGTGACTGCGCCACAAGACGCCCCGTAACCGACTGTACCATAAAGTTTGACAGTTCAACAGGGAGACTGCGGGCGACGAGTCGCGACCGTGGGGGCAGGAATCTCGCACCGGCTGGACGATAGCGATCGGCGGTTTCACGCTGGGTCGAATTGAAAGCGCGAGGTGTCGGCATTGCCATTCGATTCGTGTTATAGCGATTTAGTGTCACTACCGGAATTTATTGGCGGAGCAACCGAAATCACAACTCAGTAGCCGATCATGGCGTCGATCCAACCAGCGACGGCCCGCGCGCCTGTTCCTGGCGACCCCCTCACACTTGAGAGCGGCTTGCGGCGCGACCGGTCGGGCGCCTTGCCGATGTCCCTTCGAAGAGAGAGTCGGAGCGGGGGGCGTGCTCCGGGATGGCCCGTTTTGGGCGGCATTCGTCCCATTCGTCCTGTTCGTCCCATTCGTCCCATTCGTCCCATAAACCTTACGTAACGGTTTGAGAAGCTCCTGACTCGACTTCATCCGGCCACCTGTAGTACCTTGCAAGCGACTTACGAAATGGTTTCGCGGCGCAGCGGCGTTTTTTTCCAGTTGATTCGTCTCCACGGCGCGTGGTACACATGAAATATCTGGAACGAGACGGTTTCGCGGCGAAAGCAGTGTGGGCGGGCTAACGCAGGATTGATCTTTTGCGAATCGACGGTCGGGGTGAGCATGAGCAAGAATCTCCTGGTGGCATTCCTGGTGTTAATTTGCTTGACCGCGGTTGCGTCCTGCGGCGGCGACGATTCGCGCAGAGCGATTTTGACCAACGCCGACGTTGACGACGACAACGACGACAACGACGACAACGACGACGACAACGACGCGTCACCCGTCGCCGACGACGACGATGACGACAACGATAACGACAACGATAACAACGACGACGACGATTCCTCGCCGCCGGACGATGACGACGACAACGATAACGATAACGATGACGACAACGACGATGATGACGATGCCTGCACGGCAACGTCGTGTCCCAACGGCTGCTGCGACGCGACTGGAACCTGTCAGCCCGGCACGGCCAACGGGGCGTGCGGCACGAACGGCGCGGCCTGCGTCGCGTGCAGCGCGGGCAATGAATGCACGGGGCAAAGTTGCGTCGCCTATTGCGATTCCACGGACTGCGCGAGCGGCTGCTGCGCCGGCACGTCATGCGTCGCGGGAACGACAACCGCGCAGTGCGGGGCCAACGGCGCGGCCTGCGTCGCCTGCGCCGCCGGGCAGGCGTGCGCCGGCGGC
>Ga0181520_10001109_pt1 | contig 56425 bp, 43 predicted proteins | sample PEATcosm2014_Bin_29_FD_132451 | JGI IMG/M metagenome (GOLD analysis project Ga0181520, IMG submission 132451) | Peatland microbial communities from MTU Mesocosm Facility, Houghton, MI, USA - PEATcosm2014_Bin02_30_metaG | ecosystem: Environmental > Terrestrial > Soil > Wetlands > Peat | place... | reverse complement strand
TTGGCACTTGGGCGCAAAATGGAGCTTTGCCAAAATGTGGCTCCCCGCGGCCCAGATTGATCTCCATAAGTCGGCCGTCGCGGCGCAAACCCCGCCGCCGTCCCTTACTCCCGGATCACGGGCTAACCGGAAGTCATTCTGCAGCGTGGTTCGAGTTTCTGGCATTGGGTCCCACTGGCTGGGGCGTTTGCGCTCCGCTGCGCCGCAAACGCCAATCGCCAATTGCCAATCGCGCTTTTGGTTGTCCAATAGTCGCTTCTCCCCCATCCCTCGCTCGCAATAGATGGCATCTATTGATCTATGCGGCAGCTCTCCCTGATTGTCGTGCTGGCATGGTTGTTCGTTTTTGCCGCGCTTGCGCAGAGCGGACTTAGCACGCCCTCCGGCGAGCAGCGAATCGACCAGTTGCTGCGTCAAATGACGCTTGATGAAAAGATCGGGCAACTGGTGCAGTATTCGGCCGGCGCCGCCACCGGTCCGGGCACCGGGCGCACCGATTATCCCGAACAGATCGCGAAGGGACAGATCGGGTCCCTGCTGAATCTGACTGGCGCGTCCAAAACCAATGCCATGCAGCGCATCGCCGTCGAAAAGTCCCGGCTCAAGATTCCCTTGTTGTTCGGCCTGGACGTGATCCATGGCTACCGCACAATCTTCCCGGTTCCGCTGGGAATGGCTTCCACCTGGGACCCGCAACTGGTGGAGCAAGCGTCCCGAGTTGCGGCCAAGGAAGCGACGGCGGAAGGTATCCGCTGGACATTTTCCCCGATGGTCGATATCGCCCGCGATGCGCGCTGGGGGCGCATGGTCGAAGGCGCCGGCGAAGATCCCTACCTTGGCTCGATCATGGCCGCCGCCTATGTGCGCGGCTACCAAGGCACAAAACTGAATGATTCGGATTCCCTGGCCGCCTGTGCCAAGCATTATGTGGGCTATGGCGCGGCCGAAGGCGGCCGCGATTACAACGCCGCCGATATCTCGGAGCGCACGCTCCGGCAAATCTACCTTCCGCCCTTCCACTCGGCCGTGCGGGCCGGCGTGGCTACCGTAATGAGCGCATTCAACACCCTGAACGGCGTGCCGGCGGTCGCGAATGCCCATACCTTGACCGGGATTTTGCGGCAGGAATGGGAGTTCCCCGGTTTGGTGGTGAGTGATTGGAAGGCGGTTGCTGAATTGGAGGCCCAGGGAATCGCCCTGAATGGTGCAACCGCGGCCAGCAAGGCCATGGCTGCCGGCGTAGACATGGACATGGAGAGCGGCCTCTACCAGCAGCATCTGGCGAACCTGGTACGCTCGGGCGTAATTCCACAAGCGGTGCTGGATGAGGCGGTGCGCCGGGTGCTCCGAGTCAAGTTGGCTTTGGGTTTATTCGATCGTCCGTATACGCCCGAATCTGCCACAGAAGCGCCAAAACCCGATGCGGCTTCCGTTCAACTGGCCCGCCAGGTAGCGCAGCGTTCCCTAGTGCTGCTGAAAAACGATGAGGTAAGCGATTCGCCTCTGCTGCCGATTGCGTCCAATGTACGGACGATAGCTTTGGTGGGCCCTTTTGCCGATGACGCCGCCCAGATGCTTGGCTCCTGGGCGGGCGAAGGCGATCCGGCAAACGTGGTTACGCTCAAGTCCGCGCTGGCACAGCGCCTGCGGCAGAGCGGAGGACGATTGTTATACGCCAAGGGCACGGAGATAAAGAGCGCCAGTGAAGCCGGATTTGAGGAAGCGCGGAATGCGGCCCGACAGGCTGATCTGACGGTCGTGACGCTCGGGGAAGACGCCCCGACGATGACTGCGGAAGCCGCCTCGCGCGCCCACCTCGATCTGCCGGGCAATCAGGAGAAGCTGTTGGAAGAGCTCGTGGCCACGGAAAAACCGGTCGTGCTGATATTGTTCAGTGGACGCCCGCTGGCGCTCACCTGGGCGGCGGCCCATATTCCAGCCATGGTCGAGGCCTGGTACCCGGGGATCGAGGCTGGTCCCGCATTGGTGCAAACTTTATTCGGCGACGCCGATTTCAGCGGCCGGCTGCCCGTCTCCGTACCGCGCGCGGTGGGACAGGAGCCGCTCTACTACAACGCCCTGAACACGGGCCGCCCGGCTTCGGGTATTGATCTCACACATCCGCCCACAACTTCCGCCGAAAAATATGTGTCGCGCTACATCGACGAACCAAACACGCCGCTCTTCCCTTTTGGCTTTGGATTGTCCTATACGCGGTTCTCCTATTCTCCGGTCAAGCTGAGTGCCGGCACTATCAGCGCTAAGGCTTTGAATGACAACTCGGCCACCATCCAGGTTTCTACAACCGTAACCAATCGCGGAAGCCGCGAAGGCCGCGAAGTCGTGCAACTCTATGTCGGGCAACGCGGCACCAGTGTTGCCATACCGGTTAGAGAGCTTGAGGGATTCAAGCTTGTTCCCCTGGCTCCCGGCGAATCGCAAAGCGTCGAGTTTACTTTAGGCCGCGATGAACTGGCCTTCTGGAATATCGACCTACACCGGATTGTAGAACCGGCAGAGGTGACGGTATGGGTGGGAGCAAATTCGGTAGAGGGACAGAGGGGAGAGTTCGAGATCATTGAGTAATTTCAAATTTTAAATTTGTAATTTGTAATTTCCAGCCTGTGGGTATCAGAATCGAGTTGCCGCCACTGGATTTCAATTACAAATTTGAAATTTGAAATTTGAAATTGCTGGAGGTTATAAATGTCCACCAACGTTAAGCCCAGCACCTGGTTCGTCTATATGGCTGCCGGTTTCGCCGCCCTTGGAGGACTGCTTTTTGGTTATGACACGGGGGTAATTTCCGGAGCAGTCATTTTCATCAAGAAGGACTTTGGCTTACGGACCTTCCCCCAGGAATTAGTGGTGAGCATGGTGCTGGTGGGCGCAACCATCGGCGCCATCAGCGGGGGCCGGCTGGCGGATCGCTTCGGCCGGCGGCTCACACTAATTGCCACCTCATTGATCTTCGTGGCTGGAGCCATCATTTGCGCGACCGCGCCCTCGTTTACCATCCTGGTCGCGGGACGAGTGGTCGTCGGTTTGGCCATTGGGCTGTCGTCGACTACGGTGCCCGTCTATATCTCGGAAACGGCTCCCCCCGAGGCGCGCGGATGGCAAGTTTCGCTCTTTCAGCTGGCTATCACCATCGGCATTCTGGCGGCCTATTTGGTGGATTATGCTTTCGCGGAAAGCGCGGCGTGGCGATGGATGCTGGGGTTGGCGGTAGTTCCCGGCGCCATCCTTGGTTTGGGCATGATCTTCTTGCCGGAAAGCCCTCGCTGGCTGGCCAAGTACGCGCATCCCGAGGCGGCTCGCTCGGTGTTGGCACGCATACGCGGCGGCGCCGATATTGAATCCGAGTGGCACGATATCGAGGAGAGTCTCGCCCATTCCGAAGAGCATGGCTCGTGGGCGGATCTGCTTCATCCCGCCGTCCGGCCGGCCCTGATTGTGGGCATGGGGCTGGCGATATTTCAACAGGTCACCGGCATTAATACCGTGATCTATTACGCCCCCACGATCATTCAGGCGTCAGGCGTCTCCTCGGCCTCGGTAGCCATCCTGACGACCGCGGGCATTGGCCTGGTTAATGTACTGATGACCATAGTGGCCATGTGGCTGATCGATCGCGTGGGCCGGCGGCCACTGCTGTTGACCGGCATCACGGGGATGATTATTACTCTGGGTATCCTGGGGTTCGTATTCCACACCTCCGCACAAAACCCCGTGGTCGCCTGGGTAGCGGTGGTTACGTTAATGGCTTATGTTGCCTGCTTTGCGATTAGCCTGGGACCAATTTTCTGGCTCTTGATCGCGGAAATCTATCCCTTGCAGATCCGTGGGGAGGCCGAGGGCACGGCGGCTGCCACCAACTGGATCTTCAACCTTCTGGTCTCCATGACTTTCCTTACCCTGGTCGAGCTGATGGGGCCGAGTTGGACCTTCTGGCTCTATGGGCTGCTGGCGGTCGGCGCGCTCTTTTTCTCCTACTATCTGGTTCCGGAAACCAAGGGGCGCACGTTGGAGGAGATCGAACAATCCTGGCGATCACGACGGAAAAAGGCCGCCTGAGGCCGTTTACGCTTTAGATTTGGCAAACCCGGCGCGCCGCATTCCGCGTTGCGCTTCCGGGTTTTTCATGAAGGTTTCCCAAACCAATCCGCTGCGCGCGTTTTCGGCCATCAGCATGGTGATTCCCGTATCGATGCCAATCACATCGCTATCAAACCATTTCTTCAGCGGATTAAAGGCATTCACAAATCCATAACGGCTCCAGGCGGCGGGATAGCGATCCTTGATGGTGTGCAACACGCGCATGACAGGCTGCGGCAGGAACGGCAACGAACCGGCGGCGGCGCTGGGAACCACGGTACCGTCGATGGGACCAAGCTCGGGCGGACCACCCCATACGACATAGCCTTTTTCCGAATCGGAGGCGGTTATGCCCCAGAGGTCCTGGCTGTAATCGGGAAACTGCCTGGCCAATTCCAGACAGAAGCGCCGGTGCGCATCCGTCGCCAGGATGGAGTTTTGAAAGTAGTCGGCATATTGATCGCGCTGGCCGCGAAAATCGAACCAAGCCTGCGAGTACTGATGAATAAAGAGAGGAGCGTAGGAACCGATATAGCGGAGCCCGTCGTAGTCAAAAGTCGTGCGCTTCCATGCGTACCAGGCTTGTTCGCGCAGGGGATGGACATACGAACCCAGCCCCAGCAAGTACATCATCATGAGCTCGCTGTAATAGTCCCAGCGATAGGGGAGGAAGCCGGTGTCGGGAGTCCAGCCATGCGGCAATAGCGTGGTATCTTCCGAAAGCCACGTCCAATCCACCCGGTTAAAGATGTCCTGCGCCAATTGGGTGATTTCGGAATGCTGAAAATACTGACGACAGGTCAAAATGCCGCACAGGAGAATGGCCGTATCCACCGAGGAAACTTCCGAATCCCAGATGCGCTCGCCCGTGTTGATATCGGCCCAGTGAAAATAGAAGCCACGGTGAACAGGCACTTTTCTCCAGAGGAACCGTAGGGTCGAGAGAACGCGGGCGCGGGCTTCGGGCAGAGGGAGAAAGCCGCGATGGGGGCCAATACAAAGCGCGGTTAAGCCAAAGCCAGTGGCCGCAATGCTGGCCACGGTGGCTGTGCCCGGAGCCTGCACGTTGACACGGTCTCGCACCAGACCGGTTTGGGGATGCGCCTGTTCGACAAAGTAGAGGAAGTTGGCGTGTTCCAATTCCTCCAGGAAGGGCGCATCCGCGGGAGTCAGAGAGGTTGGCAAAGGAGGCGTGGCCAGACAAGAAGGCTGCTCCGCCAATAAGGGGAGATTAGCCCTCTTAAACAAAGGCAGGCACAAGCCGGCGCGAAAGATTTGGCTGAGTAGTTCCCGGCGAGAAAGGAACGTTCGGCCAGTCCTTAGGGCGCGATTCTCCACCAGAAATTCTCTCCTAAGCCACCCAACCCCGCCAGATTGTTATCCAAGCTCACGGATGAGTGCTGGGCAGAAAGTCACGCTTGGTGCTGTTGTCGCTCTGGTCGCGGTGGTGACGGCTACCCTGCTGCTATCGGTTCGACGCCGACCCATTACTCTGATGGGAGCAGTGCTCCGGCAGGATGCCGCCGCCGGGAAGCAGGCGCCCATTGCGGGGGTAAAAATCACAGTAGAAGCGGCGGCGCCAGGCCTGTCCACACAATCGGATGCGGCCGGCTACTTCAATGTTACCTTGCCGCTCACCATCCATCGGCGGCAGCCTCTTACCCTCCACTTGCGGCAATCCGACTATCAACCGTTGGATGCCACGATTAGCGCCGGAAACCAGCTTTATGTCTTCCGCATGACGCCGATTCGCCAGTCGCCGGTCAGCACCGAAGGCCACCCGCTAATTAATGTTGCAAATGTCTCCATCCGATATGCGGTAAGGAGCGAGGCCTCGGTAGACGTGGGCAGCGCGGTAAAAACCATCGCGGTGATCAATACCGGTAATATTCCCTGCGCTGGCGAGCCTCTATGTTCTCCGGACGGCAAATGGAGAGCGGCGGTGGCCACAGCCTCGCTGGATGCCGGAGTAGGACAGGAATTCCGCAATCCCCGCGTGTCCTGTATTGCCGGCCCTTGCCCCTTTACGCACGTCGACGAACTTACTCTGGATGAGGGCAACCGAATCGTTCACGTTTCCGTCCGCGACTGGTCCGATACCGTCACCTTCGTACTGGAAGCCGAGGTGTTCCGCGAGATGGGAGACAGCATCGTTCGCCACTCCTATCCCGTGATCTTTGATCGCACGATGAGTTTCACTCTTCCCGCGGAGGCCGAAGGACCGAGCATCGAGGCGGAAATCGCCGGTGAAACCATTGTGTTTCCCCTGGGGCCGGAGCTGTGCTTGAGTTGGGCCAACTGCACCGCCAGAAGCGATCCCGACCACAGCCAGGTCTATCGTTGCCAACTCAATGCGGGATATCGATTTTATTGAACCGCAAGGTTTCGGAAGTTTCGGAGGTTTCAGGATGCAAGGTTTCGGAGGACGCAAAGTACTTATGCAACTTCGCGATGTTCAACACCGGCGCAGCTTTTCGAAAAGCTCAGATTTTCGAAACCTCCGAAACCTCCGAAACTTCCGAAACCTCTGCTGTGAAACCTCCGAAACCTTGAAACTCTGAAACCTTTCTTGTGACAAACTCCCGGGCGGGCTCCGCATCGTACAAAGAGCGCCTTGGCGAGGCGAACGTGTGTGCCGGCAACCCGAGTAGTAGCCCTTCGCACATGTGCAGTCATTATGAGTACATCGGCACCTGGAACAAAGAACGGGCCTAAAGCAAGTTTCTGGACGGGTTGGGATGAGCGTTTGGCGGCGTTACGTCAAGTGCCGCCGGTGTTGCGGATTGTCTGGCAATCGGGACCGCTGGTCGTTTCTCTGGGAGTGGTATTCCGCGTTATCAGTTCGCTGATCCCCCTCGGGCTGTTGGCGATCAGCAAGCTGATTATCGACAACATCGTAAGAGTGGTCGCTCATCATCAGCCGGTTGCCAAACATTTTTGGTGGCTGGTGGCGGCCGAATTCGCGCTGGCTGTGGGCTCCAGTGTGCTCACCCGTGTGCTGGATTTTCTGGATTCCCTGCTGGCCGACAAGTACACGCGTCACGTCAGCATAGAAGTCATGCGGCATGCCGCCACCCTGGATTTAGCCACCTACGAAGACCCGGTTTTCTACGATCGCCTGGAGCGCGCCCGGGTGCAGGCCACCGACCGGCTAGGCATGATTCAATCCATTGGCCGGCTGCTGCAGCAGGTCGTCACCACCCTTTCCCTTTCGATCTCGATCGTTTTCTTTTCGCCTTGGCTGTTGTTACTCCTGATCGCGGGGGTAGTGCCGGCGTTTTTGGGGGAAAGCCATTTTGCCTTCCTGGGGTATGCCAAGAACTTCCGTCAGACGCCAATCCGCCGCCAGTTGGATTATTTACGGATTCTGGGCGGCAGCCAGGAAGCAGCCAAGGAACTTAAATTATTCGGTCTGGCCGGTTTTCTGACCGAGCGGTTTACCAGGCTTTCCGACGAGATCTACCGGGAGAATGTCGAGCTGTCCCGGCGCCGGTTGGCGCTGGGAGCCTGCTTCTCCTTGCTGGGAACGGTTGGTTATTACGCGGCCTACGTCTGGGTAATCTGGCGTACTCTGGCCGGCGCGCTTTCCATCGGCACGCTCTATTTTCTGGCGGGCGCCATTCTGCAGGCGAGCAACAATATTCAGCAGATCTTCTCGACAGTTTCCAGCATCGCCGATCAGGCGCTCTTCCTTACCGATCTGCTGGCCTTCTTCCGGATGAAACCGGCGATCAGTTCGCCGCCCAATGCGTTACCTGCGCCGCGTCCTATCCAACGCGGCTTCGAGTTCCGCAACGTGTCTTTCCACTACCCCGGCAACGACCGCTTGGTGCTGGACCGCTTCAACTTCCATCTCAGTCCCGGCGAACGGGTCGCCCTGATCGGGGAAAATGGCGAAGGAAAAACCACCATCGTCAAGCTGATCACACGCCTCTACGACCCGACCGAAGGAGAGATTCTGCTGGACGGCATCGATTTGCGCGATTACCGGCTGGAAGATCTTTACCGGGAGATTGGCGTTATTTTTCAGGACTTTATGCGCTACGAAATGGCGGCCCGCGAGAACATTGCCGTGGGTCGAATCGAGGCCCGGGACGATCGGGAACTGATTCGCGCGGCCGCCGACAAGAGTCTGGCCCACGAAGTGATTGCCCGGCTGCCGGGCGGCTACGGACAGATGTTGGGCCGCAAGTTTCATGAAGGCCTGGATCTTTCCGGGGGAGAGTGGCAGAAACTGGCGCTGGCGCGGGCTTACCTGCGGGATGCGCAACTGCTCGTCCTCGACGAGCCCACCGCGGCACTGGACGCGCGTAGCGAGTTTGAAGTCTTTTCGCGCTTTGCCGAATTGACCGACGGTAAAATGGCGCTCTTCATTTCCCACCGCTTTTCGACCGTACGCATGGCCGACCGCATCGTTGTGTTAGCCGATGGCCGAATCGCGGAAGATGGCGACCATCGTCAGTTGATGGCGCTGGGCGGACGATACGCCGAGATGTTTGAGTTGCAGGCTGCCAACTATCGCTAGCAGCCATGACGGATTTTTATGCCGCAGCACTTGCCGCTCGAATTGGTTAAGCCGGCCCGGCCGGACGCCAGCCAGGAGCCCTTGATCGCCCGTGCGTCGCAGTGCGCGGGCGCCATGGCATGGCTGCCGGGAGTGAAGAAATCGCGACACTTCCGGGAACGCCTCCAGAAGCTGGAACGGGGACTGGACCCAGTCTTGGCAGCACTGGATTCGGATGCGGCAACCCATAGCCCCGCCCCGGAAGATCAGCGCTGGCTGCGGGACAACTCCGGCCTGCTGCGCTCGGAATTAGCGGGACTGCGCGAGGCGGAAGATTCCCTATCCCAAATCGCTCATGTGCGCCGCAACGGTGGGGAAGCGGAGCCCCGGGTACTGGTGGTGGCCGAAGACCTGCTCGCCGCAATCGGGGATTGTTTTGCCGAACCCGAGTTCACCGCATATTTACGGGCATTTCAAAAACTGGTGGTTTTGCAGCTCGATGAGCTCCTAGCCATGCCTGCCGCTCTTAAGCTGGTCCTGATGGAACAGCTGGTGCGATTAGCCGTCCCCACACCCCGGCAATGTGGGCTGGCAACCCGCGCTCCCAGCTCCTCTTCCATCCCGGTCTGCATCGGCAGTCTCCAGCAGTTGCATATGACGCCGTGGGAACAGTTGCTGGAGCCCCTCATCGTGTTTGATACGGTGTTGCGCCAAGACCCGGCGGCCGCGTATGCGCGCATGGATCGGGAAAGCCGCGACCTCTACCGGAACGCGGTAGTAAAATTCGCCTCCCGTTCCGATTGCTCGGAGGTGGAAATTGCGGAAATGGCGGTTTCCCTGGCCCGCGAAGCACGGCACGAAGGCGAGCACGACCCCCGGCTGTCGCTGCGCCAATCGCACGTGGGCTACTACCTGATTGCCGAGGGACGGGAAGAACTGTACCGCCGGGGCGATGTGCGGCCTTCTTTTCCTGACCGCTGGCGAGCCTGGCTACGCCGGCACCCCAATGAGTTTTATCTCACCGGCATCGAGTTGCTCACTGTCGTAATGATCCAAGCGGCGTTGTGGTGGGGCAATTTCAATTCGCTTTGGAGCTCCTTTCTTGCGGCACTGGCGCTGCTGCTGCCCTGCAGTCAGAGCGCGGTCGAGGTCATGAACAATCTGACCAGTTCGCTCTTCCAGCCGCAAATTCTCCCCAAACTCGATTTTCAGGAGGAAGTCCCGGAGGAGTGCACGACGGTGGTGGTGGTGCCCACGCTGCTGCTGAATGAAAACCAAGTGCGGCAGCTCATCCGGGGGTTGGAGGTACGTTACGTGGCCAATCGCAGCGCGAATCTGTACTTTGCGTTGCTCACGGATTTGGCGGATTCCATGGAACAGCCCAGCGAAGACGATCCGCTGATCGAACTCTGCGGCGCAATGGTCCAGGAGCTCAACCGGAAGTATCGGGCGGAAGGCGCTGGCCGGTTTGCCATGTTTCATCGCCACCGCATCTACAATCCGCGCGAAGGCGCATGGATGGGCTGGGAACGTAAGCGCGGCAAGCTGCTGGACTTCAATAAGCTGATTCTCGGCGAGTACGATAGCTTTCCATACAAAGCGGGAAATCTCTCCTTCTTGCCGCGGGTTCGCTATGTGCTGACTGTGGACTCCGATAGTGAAATGCCCCAGGGCAGCGCACAGCGCCTGATTGGAACCATCGCCCATCCTTTATGTCAGGCGATTGTGGACGTTGACCGCAATATCGTCACCGAAGGGTACGGCATCCTCCAGCCGCGCGTCGGAATCAGCGTGGAGAGCGCGGCCCGCTCCCGCCTGGCATCCATTTACTCCGGGCGCACCGGCTTCGACATCTATACGCGCGCGGTTTCCGACGTTTACCAGGATCTTTACGGCGAAGGAACTTTCGTCGGCAAGGGGATCTATGAGATCGCCACTGTGCATCGCGTGCTGGATCATCGCTTTCCGCGCAACGTGATTCTCAGCCACGATCTGATCGAAGGGGCCTACGCGCGGGCCGGCTTGGTCAGCGATGTGGAAGTCATCGACCACTATCCCTCGCATCACAGCGCTTATACCCGACGCAAGCATCGCTGGCTGCGCGGGGATTGGCAGATTATGGAATGGCTGTTCTCCTGGGTTCCGGACGAGAGCGGGCGCCGGGTAAGCAATCCCATATCCCTGGTTTCCCGCTGGAAGATCCTCGACAACTTGCGCCGTAGCGCTGTGGAACCCGCCACCCTGGCCCTTTTCGTATTCGGCTGGACGGTGCTGCCAGGCCAACCGCTATATTGGACGCTCTGTGCGTTGGGCATCCTCTTCCTGCCCGCCGGGCTTCAGCTGGTGATTGGATTGAGCCACATCCTGGAGGTGGCCGGCGCTGGAATCTACGCCAGCATAAAGGGGAGAGCGGATAGCCGGAATCAGGGCAGTCGCATGCTGGCCGACAGCGTAACCGCGGCCGGCGCCGTCTGGACGGCGTTTGTCACCGGGATCGTGGATGAACTATTGACGGTGGCGTTTCTGGTGCATGACGCGCTGGTGGCAACCGACGCCATCTGGCGCAGCCTGTATCGCCGCCTGATTTCCCGCCAACGATTGCTGGAATGGGAGACGGCGGCGGAAGCGGAACTGGGGACCGGCAAACGAACCCAACTGGACTTGTACTTGGCGTGCACCCCGGCGATTGCGTGCGCGCTGGGAGTGATCCTGTTCCTCGGCTACCGTCCAGCATTTTGGGTGGCACTTCCGCTGCTCATCCTGTGGGCCGGCAGTAAGTTGATTGCATTGTGGCTCGATCGCCCGGCCCGCCAGCCGCGCAATTCGGTTTCCCGCCGGGACAAGGAATTCTTGCGCGAACTCGCCCTGCGTACCTGGCGTTACTTCGCCGAGTTCAGCACCGCGGAACACAACTGGCTTATCCCCGATACGGTTCAGGAAGAACCGGCCAAGGTCGTGGCGCGAACGTCTCCCACGAATATTGGATTTCTGCTGAACGCTCGCCAGACGGCGTGCGAATTCGGATATTTGACGATTCCCGAATTCGTGGAGCAAACCCGGCAAACGCTGAATACTCTGTCGCGCCTGAAGCGCTATCGCGGACATTTCTATAATTGGTACGACACCCGGCAGCTCGCGGCGGTACCACCTTTCTTTATCTCCACCGTTGACAGCGGCAATCTGGCGGCTTCCCTGATGGCGCTGGCCAGCGGCTGCGCGACGCTGCTCGCTCAGCCACTGCTTTCTCCCGCGCTGCTGGAGGGACTGCGGGACATCGAGCGCGCGCTGGTGGAGTTTCAGGCGATCCCGCACAAGCGCACCAGTTCTCCGCCAAAACCCGATCTCGAGCAGCTTATTGTCTCAGCCTGCGAATCGGCCCCCGCAATCAACGCGGACGCGGATCGGAAAGCCGATTGGTTGATCACTCAACTGCGATCGCGCAGGAAAGCTATACGAACCCTCCTGCACGATTACATGCCGTGGCTGCTGCCGGAATTTCAAGCTCTGCCCGGTGTGCCGCGGCTGGAGGCCGGCCCCGCGGCGGACCAGTTGTCCGCAACCATCCAGCGCATCCAGTTCGAGCTTAGCTCTGCGCTTTCTCAAGGTCTGATGTCACCCGAAGAAAGCGGGAAATCCCAGCGCCTGGCGCGCCTTCTGGCCCGGGCTCAAGGTTTTTCCCGGCGGCTGGTTAACGATCTACGCGCGCTGGCCACGGACACCGAGCAATGGGTTGCCGGCATGGATTTCCGTTTCTTGCTGGATAAGCGCCGCAACTTGCTCTCCATCGGTTATGAAGTCGACCAGGAAAGACTCCATCCCGCTTGTTACGATTTGCTGGCCTCGGAGGCAAGGATTGCGACTTTCGTCGCCATCGCCAAGGGAGACATTCCCCAGGATGTATGGTTCCGGATGGGACGATCTCACGTCCCGACCTTTGCGGGTCCGGCCTTGGTTTCGTGGGCGGGATCGATGTTCGAATACTTAATGCCGGCCATCTGGATGGCATCGTATCGCGGCACGCTCTTGCCGGTCTCGATGGAACGCGCGGTGCGAGTACAGCAGCGCTACGGCGTCCAGCGAGGTATCCCCTGGGGTATCTCCGAATCCGCCTATTGTGAGTTGGACGAGGGCAACGGCTATCGCTATCGGGCATTCGGGATTCCGCAATTAGCGCTGCAACTCGAGGAGGAAGAAGCCGACCGCGTGGTGGTAGCGCCTTACGCCACCGCCTTGGCCCTGGCGGTCTTCCCGGCCGCATCGATCAAGAATATGCGGCGCATGGCAAAGCATGGCTGGCTTGGCCCCTATGGCTTCTATGAAGCCGTGGATTTCACTCCGGCTCACAGCGGCCGGTTCGTAAAATCGTGGATGGCTCATCATCAAGGCATGAGCCTGCTTTCCGTCGCTAACCTCATCTGCGGTGACGCGGTGCGGAAGTGGTTTCACAACGACGTCCGCGTGGAAGCAACGGAACTGCTGCTACAAGAGCGCCCAGTTCTTCGCCGCGTCAGAAAAGTATGGCGTCTCCGTCCGCCCGAGTTGCCGAAACGCGCTGTGGGAACAGATAAGGATAAGCTCGCGTTGGCGGGATAGACGTCCGCACATCCACCACGGAGTTGCCGGCCCGCCCCGTGCGGGTCCATAGTTCGGGAAACTGCAGTGAAAATAAAAGAAATAAAACACTTCCACCACGGAGGCACGGAGACACGGAGGCACACGGAGTCCAGCAAATTTGAAAACCTGAAATCCTCTGTGTTCTCCGTGACTCCGTGTCTCCGTGGTGGATGTTGGGGCAGTGGTGGATGTTGGGGCAGCGCCACAACGCGATGCCCGCGCACCCGGGTTTTTACGCCGCCTCGGAGAATTTCCGATAGGCAGGCACAAACGTTTCGGCGACAAAGTTCTCATACGAGGTGGGCGTCGTGTTCTCGGGCGTACGGCGCTCCAGCGCTTGCATGTGTCCCGAATTCATTGCGTCCGTCATTTCCAGCAACAAATCGACAAAGCTGACCGACATTCCCATCTTGGTCAGCGCCGGGCGCAAGTCCTCGTCGGCCACTTGCAGATACTTCAGGCCGGGCTTGCCGATGGCTTTGCCGATAATCGACGCGACCTCGGCGTAGGTGATATCCCGTTGTCCTAACAACTCACGGGTCTGGTGCCCCCGAAAGCCAAGCTGCAACAGCGCCTCCGCCGCGGCCGCGCCAATATCCTGGGTGGCGATCATCGGCAGCTTTAAATCGGCACGCACAGGGCCGGCCATGTTCCCGGTGGCGTGAATGACTTCGGCCTGCGGCAAGGTGTTCACCATGAAATAGCCGGCTCGCAGGTGTAGCGTATTCAGTCCGTCAACCTCATCGAGCACCCGCTCAAAACGATGAAGGCCCAGCACCAGTCCGGTGCCGAACGACTTATCGGCGCCAATGCTGCTGAGACTTACAACGTAGGGAACCCGCGTGGCCGCCAGAGCCGAAGCCAATGAATTGGCAATACGCTCATCGTAGGCATAGATCTCCGGATCGGAGGGGTCGGGCGGAATCATCGCGTAGACGGCCTCTGCACCGGTGAAGGCACGTGCCAAGCGAGAGGTGTCGGTCAATTCCAGCACGGCTGCTTCGGCGCCACGCTGGGTCAAGAAACGCAAATGGTCGGCACTGCGTCCGACGACGCGAACTTGTTTGCCGCCGTCCAACAGACGTTGGGCCACTACCCTGCCGGTATTGCCGCTGGCTCCTGTAATGACATACATGGGGTCGTCCTCCAACCCTTTACGATGACGGGGAGATGGACTGGGTGGTCGCAACAAGCGACAAGCAGCAAGCAATCAGCTTTTAGCCAAAACGGCCCGCCGCGATTTTCCCGGAGGTCTGGTTCTGAGCGTCACCGAGCAGCAGGAAAGCATGACAGTTCCGCTTCCGGCTTGTTGCTTATTGCTTATTGCTTATTGCGTTTCCAGCGATCCGCCCAGGGCGGCGGCAACTTTGGGCATCCACTCGCTGATGGAGAGCTGTTGTGGGCACAACGCTTCGCACTCTCGACAGGCTTGGCAGGCAGAGGCATGTTCGGCCTCCGGGAAGAACGTACGGTAGACGAACTGCGATGTGGCCAGATCCTCGTGCAGCTCAGCGTCGTTGAACAACTCGAAATTGCGCGGGATATTGACGCCGTGAGGACACGGCATGCAATAGCCGCACTTGGTGCATGGAATCGCAGTCCGTTCGAGGTAGGCTTGCCGCACCCGGGCAATGAGTTGAAAGTCCGCAGGCGTTAACGAACCAATGCGGGAGCGTTGGGCGGTCTCGATATTGGCTCGCACCTGGTCCATGGTGCTCATTCCGCTGAGTACGACCGATACCTCCGGTTGATCCCACAGCCACCGTAGCGCCCAATCGGCGGGAGCGCGAGAAGGTTGAGCCGCGGTGATAATGTCCCGGATCGCGGCGGGAGGATTAGCCAGCCGGCCACCCAGCAACGGTTCCATGACGACCACGCCAAGGCCTTTTGCCGCCGCCAGTTTCAGGCCCTGGCTCCCGGCCTGGTTCTCGATATCCATATAGTTGTATTGAATCTGGCAGAAGCTCCACCGATCATAGCCATTGAGGATCTCGGGAAACGCCTCATAACTATCGTGAAACGAGAAGCCGAGATAACGGATACGCCCGTCGGCCAGCGCCGCCTCCGCCTTCTTCAGCAGGTTGTGCTTCAAAATTACATTCCGCCAGGAGTTACCGCTGAGCCCATGGAGCAGGTAAAAATCAATGGTGTTGGTTCGCAGCCGCCGCAACTGCTCCGCCAAGATACGGTCAAAATCGTCGGGGCCTTGAATCATCCAAGTCGGGGATTTGGTGGCTAGTCGCACCTTCGCGCGATAACCGTCGGCCAAGGCCCGGCCCACAACCTGTTCACTATTCCCGCCGTGATAGATGTAGGCGGTATCCAGGTAGTTCACGCCCTGGTCGATGGCATAACGCAACAACCGCACCGCCTCTTTCTCATCGACGTTATTGCTGCGCGAATCCTGATCGGTGGTGGGCAAACGCATGGCGCCATAACCGAGCGCCGATACCTTCCAATCCAATTGGCCAAACCCGCGATATTGCATAATCCCAGTGTAACAAGGGGGACGGATTGTGCGAGAGTAGAAGCATGCTGCAGAAGGTTTTGGCGGAAAAACGGGGAAAGTTTGTCCTGGGATACGGCGCGTGTGCGCTGGCCGGAGGTCTTTGGGGTACCGGGTTTTTCTTCGGCAAAATCGCGCTGGCCGAGATGGGCGTGGCGCACATGTTGTTCTACCGTTTTGCCTTTGCCTCGCTGGTGTTGGCGCCGTTGGTGCTGCGCCATCCCACGCGATTCAAGCCGGCCGAGTGGCGAACCCTGTTGCTGGCGTCATTTTTGGGCATTCCCTTGCAGTTCATGGTGCAATTTTATGGCTTGTCACTGACCACCGTATCGCATGCCTCCCTGATGGTAGGGACATTGCCCATGCTGATGGCAGTGGCGGCTATGCTTTTTGCGCATGAACATCTGGATTCGGTGGGCTGGGTTGCGCTGGCGGGCTCGACGATAGGCGTGGCGCTCATTGTTCTAGGCCGCAAGTCAGCCGCCGTGGGCGGTCGAGGCCCCAGTGTCGCCGGCGATCTACTGGTCGTGCTTTCCTTAGTCATCGCGCTGGGATGGATATTCTTGAATAAGCGTCTGATGGAGCGGCATCTCCCGGTGGTGGTGACCGCCTATGGCGTGCTTAGCGGTTGTGCCATGGTGGTGCTATTCGTATTGCTGACGCGCGGAATACCTCCGGTACACGGAGTCAGCGGAAAGGCATGGCTGGCCCTGATCTCCAGCGGCGTCTTGTGTACCGCATCCACTACGCTGTTATGGAACTGGGGAATTCACCGCGTGCCGGCTTCGCGGGCCGGCGTTTTCCTGAATTTGGAACCCGCCGTAGGCTCGCTGCTGGGAGTCGAGGTGCTGGGCGACCGGCTCGGACCATTCGCCTGGGTGGGCGGCGGGCTGATTATCGCAGCCGCCATCGTGCTCACCACCCGCGGGCACTCGGAAGTCGCAGCAATTCTGGAATAGGGACTTTGTTATTCTAAAGGCGTCCACCATTTCAAATCGTCTTTGAGGAAGTCATGGCCGCATTGATCGACGCCATCAACGTAAAGCGCAAAATGTTCTTCGAATTCGAAGACACTCCCTATCACTGCCTGGATGCGGAGGTTTCCACCCCCACCGCCCGCGGCGCCCAGACGTTGGTTCGCCTCAAGATGCGCAACCTGCTGACCCGCGCGGTTTTTGACAAGACCTTCAAGGCCAGCGACAAGTTCAAGGAACCCGACCTCGAGATGGTCGAGGCCTCCTACTTGTACAGCGATGGCGAAGGCGTTCACTTCATGGACCAGGAGAGCTTCGAAACGCTTGCTCTCTCCCTGGAGATGATTGGCGATGCCCTGGACTTTATCGTCGAAGGAGCCATCATCCAGATCCACAAATACAAAGGCAACCCCATCGGGGTACAGCTGCCTACCCATGTGGATCTGGAAGTCACCTATACCGAACCGGGCGCCCGGGGCGACACCGCGAGCGGCAATGTGACCAAGCCGGCCACCCTGGAAACCGGCATCGAAGTGCGCGTTCCCCTCTTTATTAAGCAGGGAGAGAAGGTCAAAATTTCCACCGAAACCCGGGAGTTCGCGGGACGCGCCTGATCCGATAATTTCCGCTCCGCCCCTGGCGAGGAATCTCGCGCTGAGACGCGGAGGCGCGGAGGGAAACCCGGCAAGGATCAAAGCGATGAAACCCCTGGGTTGTTTTTTCTCCGCGTCTCAGCGCCTCTGCGCGAGATTCCGGTGAGGGCACCGGTTCTTCTCTAAAAGTTGAAGCCGATTTGGCCGGTGATGGCACGGGGCGTGACATAGTGCGTCCCGCTGAAAGTGGAGAGGAAGTTATAGAGCGCGTATTTATTGGTGAGATTGATCACCGTGAGACGAGCGCTCCATTTGTACCGATCGCCGTGGAAGAGGTTATCGTGCCCCAGAGCCAAATCAAACAGGCTGCGTGGTGCTATGCGGGGCGGGTTATGGTCGTCATTCTCCGTCCCCGGTGCCGGCACCTGCACCAGGGTTGAGCCGAATTGCGAGGCCGGACAAAGGCCGGGTAACGGCTGGGTGAGAGAGGCGCGCACCGTGCCGCAGAACATTCCCGCCTGGAATTCCTGGTCCGCGGTAAAGCCGCTAAGATCAATGGCCGGCTGGCCGTTGAGGGTTGTGGAGTGGGGACAATCGTTGCCGGCACCCACACCGTAGCAGGGCACGCTGCCGGCGACCAGTCCGCTATCGTATCGCCAATTGAAGCCCATCCACGGCCCGCGCTTCCACGGCTGATACTGAGTATGCGCCGTCAGGTTGAACTTTTCGTCGTGGTCGATGCGAAACGGCAACCCACTCTGGCCGACGGTGACGCCCAGCCCGCCCGCTTGCGGCGGAAAGAAGCGCGCGGCCACGCTCGACATCACCACCAGCGCGCTGAAGCCATGCAGTGTCGGCACACTGGCGCGCATCGCCCAACCGGGTATCTTCGAGCTTTGCCACTCGATGGGGAAGGTAATGGGCGTGTTGCCCAGCACACTGAAGTCATACCCGTTATGCGTGTACTTCCAGATGTAATCCCCGGAAAGGACCAGGTACCGGCCAAACGCCTGTTGCAATCCGGCGTGAAATTCATTCCGCCATCCGGCGGTGAGCGAAGCCGGCACGCAGGGCACCAGCGCGGCGATGACGGGGAAGTTGCAGCCCGTGCTGGAGAGCAACAGGTTTTCGTTAAAGGGCGTCTCCAAGGTTCGCGCATAGGAGACGCGCAACACGGTATTCGTCCGCTTGATGTTATAGGAGACGCCTAAGCGTGGCTCCGCCTGGCGAGCTACCGATAGACCGTTGTAAAGATCTCCACGAATTCCGAGGTTGAAAGTCCATTTGCCGGCGGTAATGGCGTCTTGCACATACAGCCCAAGTTCCTTGACATCGGTGTGGCCGCGGAACAGGAATTGCGTGCTGCTGGCGTTGGGGCACCCAGAAGAGGCCGCCGGCGTTGGCCGGGTGAGATCAAAGCAATTGAGCAGCGCACTAAAGCTGGGGTTGGGCTGCAAGCCGGAGCCGGCACATTGCGAAGTATCGCTGAAACCGGAAACCGCATTCCCGTTAGCATCCACGCAAGGAGCATTCAGCAAGGGATTCACAATGCCAAGATGGTCGTTTTCCGCCAGAAAGGTCTGCTGGTAAACCGCTCCCACCTTGAGGTTATGTTTGCCCTTGGTATAACTCACATCCGAACGCAGACCGGCGTTTTTCAAGGTGCGGGCCTGAGCAATGGTCTCCGATTGAATCGGACCGAGATCGGCAAATACATTGTTGCTGGGATAGTAATTGTACTGGTCGGCCCGCATGAAGCCGCCCAGAGTAAAGAGCGCGGAAGTGCCGAGCACCCGCGTCCAGGAGGGCGCAATATTGTAAGTTTTGATCTGGGAGCGCTGGTCGGTCGAACCCGCGGGATTCCCGAAAGGATCCGTGAGATTCAGATTGTCGTAGGTATTCGGGGTTTGAAACCAGGAACGCGTGTAGTTCAAATTTAAATGCAGCAAATCCGCCGGCGTGGCCTGATAGTCAATCCGGTCGAAGGCGTTCTCCTCATTACCTTTGTCATGGATGACCGCGAACTCCGGAGGATCCAGAAAACGGCCACTGTTCAGGCCACTAATGGCAATGAAGTTTCCCCAGTTCTGGCCGCCATAGGCGAGATTGAACGCGGTATCGGCGGTTCCAAAGCTGCCATACGAGGTGGTCACGCCGCCATGCGGTACTGTTACCCCCTGGCCCGAACGGGTGGTTACTTCGATTACCAGACTGGTCTTATCGCCGAACTCCGCCGGCGGCGCGCCCGAGATCACTTCCGTCGATTGAATCGAGTCGATCGGAATCTGGTTGGAGAACACCTTGCTTTGCTGATCGGTAATGGGTTGGCCATCGACGGAAAAAGAATTCTCCGCATGATCGCCTAAGCCATGAAACAGGCCGTTGGAGTCCGCGGTCACGCCGGGAGTGGAAAGAGTAACCAGCGAGCTCACCGAAGACGAGGAACTCTCCAGTGGGATCTTGTCGAACAACTGGCGATCTAAATCGGTGTGGAACGTGGGATCGCTCTCCACCAGATCGCCCCCGTTGGTTTCCACGGTAACGCTGGTCGCGGCGGATTCCACCTGAAGGGTAACGCTGAGACTCACCGGAATCCGGGAGCGCACATCGACGTCGTGAACATAAGAGTTAAACCCCGCGGCGGTGACAGTCATGTGGTAGGGATTAACGGGCACATTCTGAAAAGTGAAATGCCCGGCATTATCGGTTGTAGCGGAGCGATCGAAGCCGCTGACCGGATTTCTAATTTCCACTCTCGCGTCTTGGACCACCGCGCCCGAAGCGTCGGCTACAACCCCGCTCACCGAACCCGAAGCACCGCTGGCTTGCGCATAACCGGGCTGAGCGGAAAACAGCATCGTGAAGAAAACGAACAAAAATATGGAGCCGGAACTTTTTCGCAGCAACCGCAAAGACATGCCTGCCTCCTAAAGCAGTGGAACCGTTAGACATGGAGGAACGCCGCCCCGGGAGGCGCGCGTCAAGATCGAAACGTCAGGCAGTGCTAAAAGATTGGCGGAGGACGGCTATAAGGAGGAGCGATAGCGCCGAAGCTACGCAGTTGCGGCTCCAGCACCAGGACCTGCGTTCGGGTGCGAGCGAGAACGGGAAGCACGATAGCGGCAACCACGAACGATGCCGGCGTGTGCAATAGCAAACAGATCGTGCAATGCGAATCGTCTACGCCGACGGCCTCGGAGTGGAAGTGGACCGCCTGCAGAAACGCGAATCCGGCCAACAGCAAAACGGCCAGCAACGCCAGCCGCTTGCGCAATCGTTCTCGGTCGAATTCAGGTCTCATCATCATCGGGACGAGCAACACCTACTTAAGAGCTTCAGATGCAGGGTAGCACGCGGGTGTCGCTTTTTAAAAAGATCAAAGTTCGACGTGCACGCGAAATCCCGGGATCAGAGCCGGACCACGATCCCGGTTGTACGCCGGGTTCGCCACAGATTGCAAATCGGGGCCGGCATAGAGTCCACACCAAACGTGGGCGGTGTAGTAAGACTCGAAGATCTGTTCGCGTCCATAATTGAGAGCGCCATCGCCGATGATGAAACCCACTCCGCCGTGAGCCAGATAGTTCTGATGATCTTTGGAAAGCGCATTGCTGACAAACGCCACCCCAGCCCGGTCTTTATCGCGATGCCACCGGTGGCCGTCCGCGCCCAGGCCGGCGGCAACGGTCGAATCGATCTCGGTATAGGCGAACGATTCCGTCTTGCCGTTGTTCCAGCCCCAGCGGGCGAAGGCCTTGAAATTGGCGGAGATCGCCTGCTCGACGTTCACGCCAAACCCATACTTGATAGTGGTTTGCCAGGGATGCGCCATAATGTTGGGCGCCGCCGTGGCGCCGGCCTGCTCCACCGCATCCCGATAAATGCCCATGTTGGCATGGTTGACGAAAGACAAGAGCCGCACCGCCCCTTCCTTCTTCGGGAGCAACCCTTTCCGCAGTTCGTACTCGAAGTTCTCGGCATGGGCTTTACGCAGATTCCACACCATATCGATGCCGTTGGCCACCTTGGGCATCAGCATCTCGCCCGCGCGAACGGCATAGTCCTTGGCTTGAAATTCGGCGAGGGCTCCCCAGGTATAGCCACGCGTATCGGCGGCATAGTCGTAGGCGCCGTTCTGCGCCGTGGCCCAGTTCATGAACTGCAAATGGCTGTCCGAGCCCACCGAGTTGAGGTCGAAGAAATCGACGGTATCGAATTTGCCGGCACGGAGTTCCAAGCGACGTTCCGGCAACTCGCTGAACGTCGAGTTCGGGCCACGATCGGCTTCGATCTTTTTGCCGCTGAGCGCGATCACCTTGTGCAGCATGAGGCGCGCCAGGTACGGGCTCTTACTCAACGTCGGGTTGCGGACCACATCCAAATTGGAGAAGCCGGCAAGGCCAAGCGCCTGGCTCAGACCGGCTCCCCCGGCTTCTTCAATCGTGGCGAGCACTTCCGTCGATCCATCGAGTTGAACGCCGGTATAGAGGCTCAGCACCCGCGACGTCGCTTTCTCGTAATTCGGGGAGAGGCTATTGGCGCCGGTGTACTTGGCATCGAAGGGCGGATGAGTCTGGAAAATGAAGTTCGCCTGCCCGGAAACCCAGAAGCGCCCGTCGCGCAAATGCGGGAACATGCTATCGGATGCGGACTCCGTGGTCGAATCACTCGTCGCGTAGTTCTCGCTGCCCTCCTGCGTCTGAGCAAAGACCTCACTGCCAAGAAAAAGAAAGAGACATGCGGCCAGCAGCATCATCGAGATTTTGGTCTTCACAGTCATCGGATCGCCCCTTAACGCAACCCAGGGCGCCGTCCCCACGCCTGGATTATTCATCAGATCCTCTCGGACACCGAGAGAATGTCGCGTGTTTATGGTGGAAGAGCCGGTCCCGCTTAGCGGGACCAGCGCTTCCACCGCTCAGTGCTTGCCCAAGACTCCGGCCAAGTTCACGCAGTGATAGGAGACCAGCAGCACCATCAGGATGAGATAGCCGCGCAGCACCATCAGCGATAGCTTCACGCTGCCCGTCATCGCCATGGGTCCCAGAGCCGACGTGTCGACCTTCTCTTCCGGCTGGTCATTCAGCGGATGCACCACCACGTAGTGGTTCTCCGGGATCTGGTTCAGATCGATATCCATGGTTGCAGACATGAAATGCATGTTCGTATCCTCCTCGAAATCTCAAGCTGTCGGAAACAGGTTCGGAGCGACCACCTGGGCCGCCAGAATGAGGGAGAGAATGAACAGGACGACAATAATGGTCCAGTTCACCCAGTTGTTCCACGGTTTGTTGACGTACTTCTCGCCCAACAGTGCTTTGTCGTTCAGCAACAACTGCAGAAAGATAATGGCCGAGGGCAGAACGATCCCGGCCAGCACCTGGACACCGAGAATGATCAACTGCAAGGGCGCGCGCGGAATCAGCACCAGCGCCGCCGCCGCGGCCACGCAAGCCACATAGCTCCCATAAAAGCCTTTCGCTTCGCGAATCGGCTTCTGCAGGCTATGCGGCCACCCCTTTACCTCACCATAGGCCCACGCGCTGGAGAGCGAAATCGCCGTGGTACCCAGCACCGCGGCGTTGATCATCAGCAGCAGCAGGCCGAAGCGAATGCCCTGGCCCACCAGCGGGCGCAGGTCGTTAGCCATCTGAGCTGGATCGGCAAAATTAAGGCCATGGACCAGGGCGGCGTTTCCCGCCAGCATCATGCACCCCGCCACCACGATGGTGAAAATCGCACCGACGAGGGTATCCAGGCGCGCCCACTTCAAGTCGGCAAAGCGCAGACGCTTGTCGGCGACACAGCTTTGCTGGAAAAACAATTGCCAGGGCGCGATGGTGGTTCCGACGATGGCCACCACCAGGAATACGAGGTTCGAGGTAACTCCGCCCACGGGAATGCTGGGCACTAACGTATCGTGCACCATTCCGCCGAAACCCGGACGGAGACGGAAGGCGATGACCAACCAAGCCAGGTCCATCAAGCAGAGGAAGACCGCGATACGTTCCCAACGCAGATAGCTCCCGGTCAGCACCATCAGGACCAGTCCCACGGCCGCCACCGGAACTCCCAGGTAGGGCGAAATTCCCATGTGACTGACGGCCAGAGCAATGGCGGCAAACTCGGTGACCAGCGTCAGGAAGTTCACCGCTTCCAGATCGAACAGCGAGAACATTCCCCACCACTTGCCGAAGCGCTGGTAGATCATGGCCGCGTGCCCTTTGCCGGTCGCAATCCCCAGGCGCACCACCATCTCCTGAATGAAATAGGTCACCGGCAGAAGCAGCAACAGCAGCCAGAGCAACTTGGTCCCGTACTGCGCGCCCGCCTGGACATAGGTGGAGACCGCGCCCGCATCGTTGTCGGCCTCCATGACGATCAAGCCCGGGCCGAAGACCATCAGGAAGGTGAGCACATTGCGCGCCCACTTGGAACGCACGAGCCTTCCGCGCACCATCGACGCTTCCGCGGAATCGTCGATCTCCGCCGTCGAGATGGCAATCACTTTGTCTTGCATCGCTTCCCCTTCCGTCCCCGGTATGGCGCATCTCGGCAAGCGAGCGCATGGCAAATTGCACGCGCGGGTGCCGTCGAGTCTGGTTCAGAGCGTCGGGAGGAAAGAGATCGTGCCAGGCACGAGCCTCGAACCTCGGCGTTCTTCAGCTGTTAGGCAGAAGAAGCTGAGGTGAGGCGATAGGCGGGAAGGTCTATCGAAACACGCGACTTCTTCTACACTGGATTCGGCTCAATCTGAGCCATAGAGCCCCGCTACTCGGAGGCTGATCGTCTTGTTCGAATATTTCGTTCATAGATCCTTCTGTTTGGAAAACGGGCGAGTTTTCACCGCCAAGGTCACTATACCCATGCCAGTATGGCACTGTCAACCCGCAAACGACATATTGCAACTAGCTTTGTTTAGCGCATCCGCAGCTCTTTATTTAAATCAATGCAAGTGGTAGCCGTAGGGGTATACACTAAAAACCATGGCTCACACCCTGAACGATAAAGAAAAGTTGATCTGGCGGGTACGGCGCATTCGCGGACAAGTGGAAGCGGTGGAACGCGCTCTAACCGGGGAGCAGGATTGCTCCGATGTGCTGCAGTTGATCACCGCCGCGCGCGGGGCGATGAACAGTTTGATCGTCGAGGTCCTGGAAGGTCACATCCGCGAGCACGTGCTCGATCCCAAACAGAAGCCCGACTCGCAACACGTGGCCGCCGCCGAGGAATTAATCGACGTCCTGCGCTCTTATCTGAAGTGAATTGGAGGTCAAACCCCAAGACCATCTCGGGGGAACCCCTGAAGCGCGCCTGGGGGATAACAGAGTGCCTGATTACGGTATTCTGTGAATTCCCAAAGGGAGAAATGCGGAGTGGAATGGGGGTACCGTGTTTCTTCACTTGGACTACATTTCCTGCATGCTGACCATTCTCTCGACCATCCTGGTCGGACGCAAGCAATGGACCGGCTGGGTGGTGGCGGCGATCAACAGCGTTGTGATCTGTCTGATCGGCCTGCGTACCGCGCAATTCGGCTTCATTGCGGCCAACCTGTTCTGTATCGCACTTTATGCCTGGAATTTGCGCAACTGGCGGATTAAGGCACGGGTAACGGAACAGTAAGCCAACTCAGATACAACCTCCAACTCTGTCCCGGCTTCTTCCTTACATATACAACGTGAGGAGGAATCATGGAACCGGATGAGCTCGTCGATCGATCGCCGCGAAAGAAGACAGTTTTACAAGGTGTCGGATTAACGCTGGCCATCGTCTATGTGTTTGTATCGCTCTACTTGGTCTTTGCCACACGCAACGAACTGGCAACTCTGGCCAAGAGCCAACAGGCGACGGTGCAGAATTTGAATCAGCAGCTTAATGCTACGAACCTCGATCTGAAAACCTCGACGGACGCCCTGGCACAGCGACTGGGGATGACGCAGCAGGATATCCAGGCCAGTATGGCCACGCGCGCAGCCCAGTTGCGGCGGCAGCAGCGGGCCGCCGAGAAGCGTCTGTCCGAGCAGCAGAAGTCATCGATTGGCGAAGTCACCGGCGAAGTCGCGGGCGTCAAGACTGACCTGGGTTCGACCCAAACCGATCTGGCCGCCACCAAAACCGATCTGGAATCGACCAAGGCCAAACTGGAGAGCACGATTGGCGATTTGGGGGTGCAAAGTGGATTGATTGCCCATACGCGTAACGATCTCGAGGATTTGAAGCACCGCGGCGACCGCAACTACTACGAATTCACCCTGCTGAAGGGCGCTCACGCAACCCCGGTCTCCCAGGTTAGCTTGGCGCTGAAGAAGACGGATCCGAAGCGGAGCAAGTTTACTCTCAACGTCATTGCCGACGATCGTACCATCGAAAAGAAAGATCGCACCGTGGCCGAGCCTATGCAGTTTTATACCGGCCGCAATCACGCCCTCTATGAGGTGGTGATCTTCTCCGTGGATAAGAACAAAATTACCGGCTATCTATCCACCCCGAAAAATACTCCCGAGGCCATGATGACGCAATAGGGCACAAGACACAGTAGCTAGCAGTTGGGTAGCTAGTAGCTAGAGACCCGGGCCCCTAACTACCAGCTACTAACTACTAGCTACAGCTGCTTGGCTTATTACTTATTGCTCTTCATCACCCGCAAATCCTTGCCGGTCATATCCTGGGGCTGGGGCAGGCCCAGCATGCCCAGCACGGTTGGGGAAATATCCTGCAAGGCGCCATCCGCTCGCAGGGTAAATTTCTTACTGTCTTCCCCCACCACGATCAACGGAACCGGGTTGGTGGTGTGATAGGTATGCGGACCACCGGTGATGGGATCGACCATGGTTTCGGCATTGCCGTGATCGGCGGTAACGATCATGGCACCCCCACGCTGCCGTAAGGCCGCGTAGATGCAGCCCAGCCCGACATCCACGGCCTCGACCGCATGGATAGCCGGTTCCAGTTTGCCGGAATGGCCGACCATGTCGGCGTTGGCGAAATTGACCACAATCAGGTCGAAGCTGTTCTTCTCGATCGATTCCACCACTTTGCGCGTAACTTCCGGAGCGCTCATCTCCGGCTGCATATCGTAAGTGGCCACTTTAGGCGAAGGCACCAGGATGCGATCCTCCCCCGGAAAAGGCGTCTCGACGCCGCCATTGAAGAAGAACGTCACATGGGGATACTTTTCCGTTTCCGCCACCCGCAAGTTGCGCAGTTTATGGTCGGCCAGGATGTTGGCCAGAATGTTGTGCAACTCTTCCGTGGGCACGACATGCGGCAACCTGAAATCGGCGTCGTACTGGGTCATGCAAACGTACCGCAGATTTTTCGGCGCGGCATCGCGGGGAATCTCGGCATCCAGACCGGCGGAATCGGGCAACTCCCGGCCCCCATCGGCCGTAACGCCGCTATTGCGGGTTAGCGCGCGGGTAATCTCGCGGGCGCGGTCGGCCCGGAAGTTGAAACAGATAACGGAATCCTCGTCGCGGATGGCGCCCACCGGTTCGCCCTTATCGTCCACACAGACTATGGGCATAATGAATTCGTCAGTGACTTTCTTGTTGTAGGAGTCCTTGATGCACAGCACCGGATCCACGCATTTCGGCACTTCACTATCGCCCAGGACCATGGCACGGAAGCCTTTGGCAACTCGCTCCCAGCGCTTATCGCGATCCATGGCGTAATAGCGGCCAATCACGGTGGCGATCTTCCCTACCCCGTACTCCCGCATCTTCTGTTGCAACTGTTCCACGTAACCGGCGCCGCTATCGGGCGGGGTATCCCGGCCATCCATCAGGCAATGGACAAAGACTCGCTCCACGCCGTTTTGTTTGGCCATGCGCAACAGGGCATACAAATGCTCCTGCTGGGAATGCACGCCGCCATCGGAAAGCAGGCCGAACAAGTGCAAGCGCCGCTCGCCGGTGCGCGCGTTCTTCATGGCTTCCAACAGGGTGGGCTGAGAGAACAGCGTGCCATTTTCGATCATCAGGTCGATGCGGGTGATGTCCATATACACCACGCGTCCGGCGCCGATGTTCAGGTGGCCAACCTCGCTGTTCCCCATCTGCCCCGTGGGCAGGCCCACATAACGTCCGCTGGTGTGGATCAGCGTATTGGGATGCTCGCTGAGCAATTTGTCGTAGTTGGGCTTGCGGGCCAGGGCAACGGCATTGTCCTTGGTTTCGGGGCGGTATCCCCAACCATCAAGAATCGTGAGCACCAGGGGCGTAGGACGCTTCATCGGAAACCTTTCTCGTTATGGTCAATCAAAAACAGGAATTCACCACAGAGGACACGGAGGACACAGAGGAGGAACAGAGAAAAACCAAGATTGATCGTTGCCGAATCCAATCCTGTGTTTCCTCGGTGTCCTCTGTGCCCTCTGTGGTAAGGAATTGCTTTATTTCTAGGCTCCGACTTTGCCGGCGACTTCGCCGTGGAAGTTGAGGGCCTTGAGGCCGAGGAACTGCGCCGCGCCGCCCAGTTCTTCTTCGATGCGGAGCAACTGGTTGTACTTGGCAATGCGATCCGTACGCGAAGCCGAACCGGTCTTGATTTGTCCGGCGCAGGTACCCACCGCCAAATCGGCAATGAAGGTATCTTCGCTTTCGCCCGAGCGATGCGAGATTACGGAGGTATAGCCGTGGCGCCGCGCCAGATCGATGGTTCGCAGCGTTTCGCTGACGGTGCCAATCTGGTTGAGCTTGATCAGGATCGAGTTGGCCACGCCGCGATCGATGCCCATCTGCAGGCGCTCGACATTGGTGACGAACAGGTCATCGCCGACCAATTGAATGCGGCTGCCGACTTGCTCGGTCATTAACTTCCAGCCTTCCCAATCATCTTCCGCCAAGCCGTCTTCGATGCTGACGATCGGATAGTCATGTACCCACTTCGCCCAGAAGGCGACCATTTCTTGAGGGGTCTTGAGGGATTTATCCGACTTTTTAAATACGTAGCCGCCCTGTTTGGCGTCAAAGAACTCGCTGGCCGCCGGATCAAGGGCAATCGAGATGTCTTGACCGGGTTTGAAACCGGCCTGGGAAATGGCTTCCAGAACCACTTCGATGGCTTCCGTGTTTGACTTTACCGAGGGAGCAAAACCGCCTTCGTCGCCGACGGCGGTATTGTAGCCGCGCTTCTTGAGGACGCCCTTGAGGGTGTGGAATACTTCCACGCCCCAGCGCAAGCCTTCGGAAAACGATGAAGCGCCGATGGGCATGACCATGAATTCCTGAAAATCCACGTTATTGTCGGCATGAGCGCCGCCATTCAGGATGTTCATCATGGGACACGGTAAGGTATTGGCGCCCACTCCGCCCAGGTAACGATAAAGAGGAAGCTGGAAGGCTTCGGCACAAGCGCGCGCCGCCGCCATGGAAACGGCCAGAATGGCGTTGGCTCCCAGGCGTCCTTTATTCGGAGTGCCGTCCAACTCGATCATCTTGCTGTCGAGTTCGTCCTGATCGGCAGCATCCAAGTCGGCGATGGCATCGGCGATTTCGCCGTTCACGTTTTCCACAGCCTTAAGGACACCCTTGCCCAGAAAGCGCTTCTTGTCGCCGTCACGCAATTCCACAGCTTCGTGCTCGCCGGTCGAAGCGCCACTGGGCACAATGGCCCGGCCTACCGCTCCGCCGGTCAAAAAGACTTCGGCTTCCACTGTCGGATTACCACGCGAATCCAGTACTTCGCGGGCACACACGTCTGCAATATTCGTCATCTCGTCCTCACAGGTTTGGATTCCATCAGGTGAGCAACCTTTGCCAAACTGGGACTCCCCCAGTTTCCGCGGTTGCGCTAAAGAATACTTCTCGCGAAACTAAAATCTGCCAGCTCGCCGGGCACTTAGCTCCAAGCTGAACCTTTCTTATTTTCTCACGAATGAGCTACAAAAATGAAGTCCGGGATGGGGAGAGCCGAGGGCATAAGCGCGCGAGCAAGTTTCGAGTTTCAAGTAGCCAGCTTCAAGAACGGGCGCGGACGAGCTAAGTGAAGGACATTGGGACATTGAGAGCTGCGCGGCTTTCGCCCCGCCCTTTCAAACCAACCAAGCTTGGCTCAAAATGCCCATCTGCCTGACACCCTGCACTGAGAGTTAGGAACCGGCGTCCGGGAGTCTCGGTCCTCCGGGACGGCAGACAATAGCCCACCGCGTAAGTGGTGGGAATCCGTCGGCTGAATGCCGCGAGTCCCGGCGCAGCTGGGACGGTAGAAGCTTTTGGTAATTCCGGCCTCTAATTTATCTTAAAGCTTCTGCCGTCCCTCCACGGAGTGGAGGGACTCCTTGGCTGCCTCGCCGCCGCTGGCAACAACATACACCGGGCCTAAAGGCCCGGCTACGGTTCACGCTCTGTTCACCGGGCTGAAGCCCGGTGCTTCCACCGGTTCGTACCCCAAATTCACTTGAAAATGTAGAAGCTCCAGCGTCCCTCCACGGAGTGGAGGGACTCGCGGTGCGCTCGCTCCATTGCCACCCACCGCTTACGCGGTGGGCTATTGTCTACCGTCCCATCCCGCCGAACGGGATGGGACTCTCGCTGCTCATGAAGGCATCTTGTCTTTCCCCAAAAGTCACAGGCCGAACCTGCGGCTCGCCGGGGCGTGTTTCCCAGCACAAATGCCCATCTGCTCGACGCACTACACTTGAAGCTTGAAACTCGAAACCCCTACATCCGCGGCAAACAAATGAAGGGAGGAGCTCGGGAAACCGTACACGGTAATCGGAGAACCTCCCCCGCCAATTGCCAAGCGCCGTTTTCCTGCGATAGTCTTAATGGTTTTGGCGGTGCTGTAAGAGGCAAATGATGAGATTGCTGGTAGTAGGAGCGGGGATGATGGGCTCGGCCGCCGCCTACGACATGGCGCGTTCGCCCGACGTGGCGCGGATCACCCTGGCCGATGCCGACGCGAAGCGCGCCGGCGATGCCGCAACCCGTCTCAACCGGCTCAGTCGCGGCAAAAAGATTCATCCTCTGCGCGCCGATGCGGGCAACGCCAAAACCATGGCGCACCGTATGCGCGATCATGATGCCGTACTTTCCTGTGTTCCCTACTTCTTTAATCTGGAACTGGCCAAAGCCGCCATCCAGGCTGGCTGTCATTTTGCCGATCTGGGAGGCAACAACACAGTAGTAGCCCAGGAACTCGCGCTGGAGAAAAAGGCGGTCAAACAGGGCGTGGCCCTGGCTCCCGATTGCGGACTGTCTCCCGGCATGGCTTCGATTCTGGCTGGGGAGTTGATGCGCCGGGTGGGCGGCAAAGCGGACGCCTTACACATCTATGTGGGCGGATTGCCGGTGAAGCCGAAGCCGCCGTTCCATTATCAACTGGCATTCTCCGCCGAGGGCCTGATCAACGAATATGTGGAACCGTGCCGCATCCTGCGAAAACGCAAGATCCAGGAGATTGAGCCGCTGAGTGAACTGGAGGCCTTCATGATGCCCGGCTTTCCTCCACTCGAAGCTTTTCATACCTCCGGAGGCACGTCCACCCTGGTGGAAACCTTTCAGGGCAAAGTGGGAGAATGTTTCGAGAAGACCTTGCGGTATGCGGGCCACTACGCGATGATGCGCGGGCTGTACGACCTGGGGCTGTTCTCCAGCACTCCGATCCAACTCGGGAAGCAAGAGGTGGCGCCAAGGCGGCTGTTGACCCGATTGTTCACCGAGAAATTTGCCGGGCACGCGCCGGATCTGGTGATCCTGCGGGTGGAAGCGCGCGTCAAGCAGCGGGTCGCATCATTTACCGTAGTAGATCGCTACGATCCGGCAACGAAGATGACGGCCATGATGCGCACTACCGCTTGGCCGGCGTCGGTGATCGTCCAGATGCTCGCGGCGGGCCGCATTCCGAAGCGAGGTGGAGTTCGTCAGGAAATCGACGTACCGTTTGACCGATTCTCCAAGGCCATGGCCGAGCGTGGTGTCGCCATAAGATTTGACGATGCCGCCCTTAATCGACTGCCGGATGATGTGTCCGGCAGAAGCGCGGGAGCTTGATTTGCGAAGCCTTTTAAATCGTGCGCAACCGTTTGCGCTGGTGATTCTGCGGGTCGCTTTGGCCTCCATTTTGATTGCCCACGGCAAAGCGAAACTTTTTGGCGGCATGGCCGTCCACAAACACTTCGTGGCCGCGCTCGGCATGCCCGGCTGGCTCGGCTACTTCTCGGCCGGCACCGAATTTTTCGGGGGAATTCTGCTCCTGGTCGGCTTGGCCACGCGTTTTGCGGGCTTGGCCGTGGTCATCGAGATGCTGGTAGCCATAGTTCGCGTGCATTGGAAGAATGGACTGACGGGCGAGCACGGCTACGAATTTCCGCTGATGGTGTGCGTCGCCGCGCTTACGTTAATCTTCTTCGGCGCCGGTCCGATTTCCGGAGACTGGCTTTTGGGCGGGAGCCGCGAGCCCAAGTAATGGCAAGCAGAACGCGGAATTTAGGAGTTAGGAGTTAGAAGTCTGGTGCAACATTCTAACTTCTTCTAACTTCTGTGTACCGCCCTGACAGCACCTCGGGCCCTCCCCGGGCGACACGATCACTGAATGAAGACACGGGGACCCAATGAAGTTGGGGTTTCTGGCTTATTGCCTATTGCTTGTTGCCGGTTTTCTGGCTTGGCTTATTACTTATTGCTTGTTACTTATTACCTTCTTCTCCAAGTTGTCACCTTCTCGGCCCACGGCCGACGCCCGCCCGAATCTTCACTTTTCCTGATCTGCGAGCAACCTTCGAACTTACGCCAGCTTCTACCTTAGTGCGAGTAGCCGTCGAGCGTGGTAAAGCCCCGCGGGTTCCCCAAATCTCTGCGTAGGCCTCGCAAGCTCTGTGGCAAGTAAGATGCTAGTTGCCCACGCTACTGCTCCACCCAGACGCACCGCATGGAACGGCGGAAGATCCGCGGCAGTGTGTGCGCTTCTTCCCGTACTTTCTCTCCCGCAGCGCCGGCGGCGCCTACCTTTAAAGGCTCACGTTTCACCCGGGCCAGCACCGCTGCTCCGTCACTCTTCACCAAGAGCCGACGTTCACGCCGAGTGTTGCACTACAAAACAACACCCCGAACTGAATCCCGCCGTGATGGCATGGCTTGGGGATAAGCACTGGGGAAATTTGGACGGGCAAGAACGCCCAGAGGAGATGGAATGAAAAGGACCATAATTTCGTTAGTAGCATTCGCTCTGCTTGTTTGCGCCTTGGGTATGGGTGCGACGGGCCCGGCTACGGCAAAGAAGAAGCACGCCAAAGCGCACGGACCAACCCTGGCCGAGCAGATGCAACAACTCAAGGATCAAGTCAACCAACAACAAACCCAACTGCAACAGCAGTCCGGACAGATTCAGCAGCTGCAACAGCAATTACAGCAGAGCAACCAGCAACTGCAGGATCAAAACAAGCAACTGCAAACCTCGGTGCAGCAGGCTAACGACCAAGCTGCCGCCGCCCAACAAGCCTCCAACAATTTGACGAGTAGCGTTGCGGACTTGAAGACCAGCACCGCCGCTATGAGCCAGACGCTGGATACAACGAAGAAACAGGTGGGAGAGTTAGAGCACCCGCTGTCCATACACTACAAAGGCCTGGAACTCACGCCTGGGGGCTTTCTCACCGCCGACACCATTTTCCGGACGCGAAATGAGAACGCAGATGCTACCAGCAGCTTCGCCAACGTGCCCTTTGGCGGAGTTGCAAACTCCCAGTTAACGGAATTCCGCTACACCTCACGCGCCTCGCGCCTTTCCCTGTTAGCGGAGGGCAAGGCGGGAAGCACCAAATTCACCGGCTACTACGAAATGGACTTTCTGAGTCCCTCCCTCTCTAATTACCAGGAAGTGAACGCCTGGAACCCGCGCGTGCGCCAAGCCTGGGCACAAGCCGAGTTCAGCGGAGTCACCCTGACGGCCGGCCAGATGTGGAGTTTGCTGACCACGGACCGCAAGGGCATTGCGACTCGAGCGGAATTCATACCCAGCACCATTGAGGCCTCCTACGTGGTGGGTTACAGCTACGTGCGGCAAGCCGCCCTTCGCCTGACCGCCAAGGTCGACAACCACTTCTGGGCGGCCTTGGAAGTTGCCAATCCGGAAACCACCTCGGTACTGCTCCACAACCCTACCCCGCTATTCGGCTTTGAAAACAGCACCAACGCATTGTCGCCCAATGGGAATACCATCAATTCCCTGGCAGGTAGCTGCGCGGTGCCCGCCGGCGCCGTGGTGAACGGAGTCACGGTGACCAGCACCAACGACTCGACGTTTGTCTGCAATCCGGCAGCCTCCGCCATCACCCCCGGACTGTCCACCAATCTGGCGCCGGACGTGATTATCAAACTGGCCTTTGATCCCGGCTGGGGCCACTATGAAATCAAGGGCCTTGCCCGTTTCTTCCGTGACCGTTTTAACGGCAGCAACAATGTCAGCTACGGCGGCGGAGTAGGCGCGGCGATGATTCTGCCGTTTGTGCCGAAGAAGCTTGATTTCATCGCGGAAGGTCTGGTCGGCGAGGGCATTGGCCGATACGGCGCCACCAACTCCCCGGACGTAACCGTGAATCCCAGCGGAATCATCGTCCCGCTGAAGGCGGTGCATGTCCTGACGGGCTTCGAATTACATCCCGGTCCCAAGCTTGACATCTATGCCTATGGGGGCGACGAATATCTTGAGAAATCGGATTACGTGAATGCCACCGGCGAAGGCGTGGGCTATGGCACTCCACTGGTCAATAACACCAATTGCAACCAGGACTTCGCGCCCTCGACGGCGGCCTGCGGTGCCCAGAACAAGAACATTTGGGATGGCACGGTGGGCTTCTGGTATCGCCTGTATAAAGGCTCGTATGGCACCTTCCAGTACGGCATGCAATACGAATACTTGTACCGGGTCACCTATCCGGGAACCCTGGGCGGAGCTCCGGCCACGGGCATAGCGCCCAAGGGCCAGGATCAGGTAGCTTATACCTCGTTCCGCTTTTTCCTGCCTTAAGTGACCTGCCGCCGGCCGCCTGGCTAACCCGCCGACGGCCGGCGATTCCACATTCCTGTAAGAAATTTTCCAATAGGTCCCATCGGCCAGACAAACTTTCCCCACGGTTCGGCATCTCACGTCTGGCACAGGCAGCGGGCGGCTTCCCGGCTTAACGGCACCCTTCATTACGCTCGAACAACGAAGGAAGAGGAGACTCAGTCGTGGCTTCCAACACAACGCAATCGGCGGTACAACCCGGCATCAACCGATGGTGGCGGGTCGTGGGCGGGCTCTCGATGAACCTGGCCCTGGGCACTCTTTACGCTTGGAGCGTATTTGTCGCTCCCCTGGAAAAACACTTCGGCTGGAAACGCGCCGACACGTCCATGGTCTTCACCATCGCGGTGGTTGTATTTGCGCTCACCTTCGTGGTGGCCGGCCGAATCCAAGATAAGTTTGGCCCTTTCTATTGCTCCCTGGCCGGTGGAATCCTGGTGAGCCTGGGTTTCTTTCTCTGCGCCTATACCAACAGCCTCACCTATCTGTTTGTCTGTTTCGGGGTGATTGGAGGATTGGGCAACGGCTTCGGGTATGCCACGCCCATTCCCGTGATGGCCAAATGGTTCCCCGATAAGCGCGGCCTGGCCGTCGGACTGGCGGTCGGCGGCTACGGCGCCGGGTCGGCAATCTTCGGTCCGCTGGCCAATTTAAAATTGATCCCCACCTACGGTGTGCCGGCGACCTTCAAGATTTTGGGATCGATCTTTTTTGTCATGACCATGATCGGCGCATTTCTGCTGAAAAATCCGCCGGCGGGATACAAGCCCGAGGGTTGGGTTCCAACGGCGGCCGCCAAAGCCGCTGTCACCACTCACGAGTTCACGCCCTCGGAAGTGCTGCGCACCCCAACCTTCTACTTGATGTGGGTGGGCTATGCGCTGGGCACATCCGCGGGCTTGATGGTCATCAGCCAGTTGGTGCCCTTTGCCAAGAGCGTCGGCGTCACCCTGGCGGCGCTATCCACCATGACCCTGGTGGTGGGCGCGGTAGGCAATGCCTCGGGCCGCATTCTGTCGGGATGGATGTCCGATACGCTTGGCCGCATCAATGTGCTGCGGATCATGATTGGGATCTCAATGATCGCCATGCCGCTGTTATACGCCGCGGGCAGCCATGCCGGTCTGCTGTACGTCATGGTGTTTGTCGTCTATTGGTGCTACGGCACGCAGCTATCGGTGAACGGCTCGGCCACCTCCGACTTTTGGGGGACCAAAAATGCCGGCATCAATTACGGCATGTTGTTCACCGCCTGGGGCGTAGCCGGTATCATCGGCCCACGCATTGGCGGAGTCTTGTTCGACAAATATCACGATTATCAGGCAGCGTTCTATACCGCGGCGGTGCTGGCCGCGGTGGCGTTGGTTTGCGAACTGTTGGCCAAGCGGCCCACGGTTCCCGGCCATGCGGCCGATTTGGCCGTAGAACGCGCCACAGCTCGTTAACCGAATGCGCGCTGAAAAGTGATGTCCTGTTTTTGGTGGAAGCACCGGACTTTAGCCCGGTGAATACGAGCGATTGAAAGATGCGGCTTTAGCCGCGGTGGCCGGGGCTAAAGCCCGGACTATGGGTTGTCCTTATTCCGCCGGGCTAAACCCCGGCGCTTCCACCTCTGGGATTGTTCGTTAAAGTAAGGGCCGCGCGGTTCGAAGTTAGAACTTATTTACGTGGAGGAACCGGTTCATGAGCAGCCCGATCAGAGTTCCGGCCGAAAATATTTCCAACCTGCTTACCAGTACTGAGGAGTATTCCGCTCCGCAAATCGTGGTGAGCGAAGCCCAGCAGAAAGATTTCGAGAACGAATATCAACGCTCGGTGGAAGATCCGCACGGTTTCTGGGGGGATCAGGGCCACCGATTCACCTGGTCCCGCAAATGGGACAAGGTGATGGAGTGGGACGGCGCCGCCAGCCATCAGTGGTTCGTCGGCGGCAAACTCAATATCACCTGCAATGCCCTGGACCGGCACGCCCATTCGGAACGCCGGAACAAAGTCGCTTATATCTGGCTGGGCGAAGACGGGGCCGAGCGCATGGTGACCTACGGCCAGCTCTATCGCATGGTCTGCCGCTTTGCCAACGGCTTGAAGTCCCTCGGCGTAAAAAAAGGCGACCGCGTCGTCATTTATATGCCGCTGACTCTGGAAGGCGTGATTGCTATGTTGGCGTGTGCCCGCATCGGTGCGATCCATTCGGTGGTCTACGCCGGCCTGGGACACACCTCCCTGCGCGATCGAATCGAGGACGCCCAGGCCAAGGTGGTGATTGCCGCAGATGCCGGGTTCCGCCGCGGTAAACCGGTAGCGTTGAAGGCCATCGTAGACCAGGCCCTGGATGGGGTCGAGTGCGTGGAGAAGATCGTTGTGTTCTCGCGCCAGGGTGCGTTCCAGGCGGCCAGCGCACGGGAATTGGACTTCCATTCCCTGCTTAAGTTTCCCGCCGAATGCCCGGCCGAGGAGATGGAGGCGGAGGATCCGTTGTTTATTCTCTACACTTCCGGGACCACGGGGAAACCGAAAGGCGTGGTGCATGTGCACGGCGGATACATGGTGGGCACCACCTATCACCTGCGCAACTTCTTCGATGTGGGGGAGAATGACGTCTTCTGGTGCACCTCCGATATCGGCTGGATTGTCGGCCATTCCTATATCGTTTATGCGCCGCTGTGCGCGGGCGTGACCACGTTGTTCCGCGAAGGCGCCATTGACTATCCCGAGCCCGGCATTGCCTGGGAGATCGTGGAGCGCTACGGAGTAACCAAGGTATTCACCGCGCCCACGGCCATCCGCATGTTTATGCGATATGGGGAAAAATATCCACAGGCCCATGACATCAGCAGCCTGCGCGTATTGGCCTGTGCCGGCGAGCCATTGAACCCCGAGGCCTGGCGATGGGCCCAGACCTATCTCTGCGGGGACGGCAAGTGGGGCTATTGTGTGGACAATTGGTGGCAAACCGAAATCGCCGGTCCCACGCTGGGTACGCCGTGCACCATGGCGGTGCGTCCGGGAAAGGCCGGAGTAGCGCAACCCGGCGTGCTGGCGGATGTAGTGACCGATGAAGGCGCTCCTTGTCCTCCCAACCAGGGGGGCCGATTGATTCTGCGCCGCCCCTTCCCCCACATGATGCGCACCGTATGGGGCAGCCCACAACGCTGGGAAAAGGAATGGCAGCATTTTCCCGGCTGTTACAACACTGGCGACGTCGCCATCAAAGACGAGCAAGGGTACATCACGGTGGTCGGCCGGGCTGACGACGTGCTCAACGTTGCCGGACACCGGATCGGGACGGCGGAGGTGGAAAGCGCCCTGGTTTCCCATCCCGCGGTGGCGGAGGCGGCCGCGATTGGCTTGCCCGATCCGTTGAAAGGCGAAGTCATCAAATGTTTCGTGCAGCTGCGGATGGGACATGCGCCTTCAGACACCCTGAAAACAGCGTTGGTGGATCACGTCCGCCAGGAACTCGGACCGATTGCCACTCCCGCGGCGCTGGAGTTCGTCAACGCGCTGCCCAAGACCCGCTCGGGCAAGATCATGCGCCGGTACCTGAAAGCCAAGGAGCTGGGCACGGACACGGGAGATCTTTCGACGCTCGACGCGTAGCAAAGGCATCTTAACCAGTAGTCAGGCGATGAAATGCAAAAAAATATAGTCCAATAGCGAGGCAATCAGCATGGCGACTAAGGAAGTAGTACCCTCCCAAGCGCAACCCAACATTGATTCCACCCTGCAGGAAACGCGCCTCTTTCCCCCTTCGAAAGAATTCAGCCAGCAAGCCCATATCAAGAGCCTCGAAGAATACGAGCGCCTGTACCGCCAGTCGGTGGAAGATCCGGAAAAGTTCTGGGCCGCGGCCGCGCAAGAGCTGCATTGGTTCAAACCTTGGCAAAAGGTTCTGGAGTGGAACGCACCCTGGGCGAAGTGGTTTGTCGGCGGCAAGATCAATCTCTGCTATAACTGCGTCGATCGCCACGTCAAGAGTGCGCGGCGCAACAAAGCCGCGCTGATTTGGGAAGGCGAACCGGGCGAGATCCGCACCCTTACCTACCAGCAATTGTCGACCGAAGTACAAAAGCTGGCCAACGTCCTGAAGTCGTTGGGTATAAAGAAGGGCGACCGGGTCACCATTTACATGGGGATGACGCCGGAATTGCCCATGGCGTTGCTGGCCTGCGCGCGCATCGGGGCCATTCACTCGGTCGTATTCGGCGGCTTCTCCGCCAACGCCTTGGTGGATCGCATTAACGATCAGCAGGCGGTGGCCGTCATCACGCAGGACGGCTCGTACCGTCGCGGCAGCGAAGTAAAACTGAAAGCCGCCGTCGATGAGGCGCTCCCCACCTGCCCATCGGTGAAGAAGGTTCTCGTTTACAAACGTACCGGCTCCGAGATTCCCATGGTGGAGGGCCGCGATCATTGGTGGCATGATTTAATGGCCACGGCCAGCGATGAATGCCCCTGCGAAGAAATGGATGCCGAGGACCCGCTGTACATTCTTTACACTTCGGGGACTACGGGCAAACCCAAGGGAATCGTGCACACCACTGGCGGTTATTCGGTCGGCACCTATCTCACCGCCAAGTATGTCTTCGATATTAAGGACGAGGACGTATTCTGGTGCACCGCCGATATCGGCTGGGTCACCGGGCACAGCTACATCGTCTATGGACCGCTGCAGAATGGCGCGACCTCCTTCATGTACGAGGGTGCGCCAAACTGGCCGCAACCGGACCGCTTCTGGGCGATTGTGGACCGCCATCAGGTGAATACGCTGTACACGGCGCCCACCGCGATCCGCGCTTTCACCAAGTGGGGAGAGGAGTGGCCCAAGAAGCATAAGCTGACTTCCCTGCGCTTGCTGGGCACGGTGGGCGAACCCATCAATCCCGAAGCCTGGATGTGGTATCGCGAGGTGATTGGCAAAAGCCGATGTCCGATCGTGGATACCTGGTGGCAGACCGAAACCGGCATGATCATGATCACCCCCATCCCCGGAGCCATTGCGACTAAACCGGGTTCGGCTACGCGGCCGTTCTTCGGCGTGGTCCCGGAAGTGGTGACCCGCGAGGGGAAACCGGTGGGCGCCAATCAAGGGGGATACCTGGTGATCAAGAAACCGTGGCCGGCCATGCTGCGCACCATCTGGGCCGATCCCGATCGCTACGTGAAGCAGTACTTCTCCGAGATCGAGAATATCTACTTCACGGGAGACGGCGCGCGTTGCGATAAGGATGGCTATTTCTGGGTGATGGGAAGGGTGGACGACGTGATTAACGTCAGCGGCCACCGCCTGAGCACGATGGAAGTGGAATCCGCGCTGGTGGCCCACGAAAAGGTTGCGGAAGCTGCCGTGGTTGGCCGCCCGGACGAGATGAAAGGCCAAGCCATCGCCGCCTTCGTCACCCTGGAGCAGGGCTATCAGGCCACGCCGGAACTCAAAGACGAACTCAAGAAGTGGGTGGTGAAGGAGATCGGGGCGCTCGCCCGTCCGGATGACATTCGCTTCACCGACGCGCTGCCCAAGACGCGCAGCGGCAAAATCATGCGCCGCCTGCTGCGCGAACTCGCCACCAGCGGCGACGTAAAGGGAGACACCACGACATTGGAAGATTTCAATGTCATCTCCAAACTGCGCGAGGAAGAAGAGTAGGCCAGTTGCGAGTTGCGAGACCAGTTGCGAGGTGCGAGTTGTGAGTTGCGAGTCCGGCACGAATCAACTCGCAACTCGCAACTCGCAACTCAGAGCGCGCGGGCCACGGCGGCGCCGGCCAGGACCGCGGCCAGCGATAACAGATTGTTGGAAACAATGTTCCACGCCATCAAGCCCCAGTTTCCGTGTTCGAACAGCGACATGGTCTCGAACGCGTAGCTGGAAAAAGTGGTATAGGCCCCGCAGAAACCAATGGCAAATAAGAGGCGCCATTTGGGGTCGGCCAGTACGCGTTCCGTCGTCCACACCATAAAGAGGGCCAACAGGAAGCTGCCGCTGACATTAATCAGCAGCGTACCAAAGGGAAAGTTAGAGCCCAGAACGCGCGCCGACCAACGGCCGATCACATACCGTAAATTGGCGCCGCAAATCGCGCCCAGCGAAACCCAGAGGAAAGCCTGCACGATGGAGTTCTCCGGAGCTTGGTTGGTAGGAGTTATCAGCCTGCTCGCCGCAGGCGGTTCAGGGCGAACTCCATCGCCGTTCCGAGTATAACGCAGGGAGGCTCTCGGCCTTCGGCTGTCGGCTGTCGGGCAGCCTTGGTCCGGCAAACCTTCGCGGAGCCCAGGCCGAAAGCCGAGGGCCAAAGGCCGATGGCCTCTTGGTGATGCGTGTCACAACGTTTGGTGATAGGATGAGACAGGTAGGTGCAATGTGGCTGCCCCTTATGGGTTGGAAATTATCGACAGTTGCCTGCTCTGCCAGCTGCGCAGCGATCGCTTTTTCTGCGAACTGCCCAAAGCTACACTCCAGGCTTTTGACGCCTTAAAGTATTCGGCCGCCTATCCGGGTGGAGCCATCCTGTTCAGTGAAGGTCAAATGCCGCGCGGCATTTTCTTGCTGTGCCGGGGACGGGTAAAGCTGTCCATCACCGCGGCGGATGGCAAAGCTCTGATCCTGAAGATTACCGAACCGGGTGAAGTTCTGGGACTGCATGCCACAGTGAATGGCACTCCTTACGAGATGTCGGCCGAGAGTTTGCACCCGTGCCAAATCAATTTCATCAAGCGCGAAGACTTCCTGAAGTTCCTTCGCGAGCACTCGGACGCGTGTTTGCGAGCAGCCGAGCATCTAGGTAGTAACTGCCAGAGCGCCTACGACCAGATACGTTCTTTGGGGCTTTCGCACTCCGCGCGCGAGAAGCTGGCGCGGGTCTTGTTGGAATGGGCGGCCGACGGAGAACAAACCCGCGAGGGCTTGCGCGTGAAATTGGCAATGACCCACGAAGAGATTGCGCAGATGATTGGCACTTCTCGCGAGACAGTAACGCGTATTTTGGCCGAATTTCGCAAAAAACAACTGGCCCTGATCAAAGGTTCCAATCTGCTGATTCGCAATCGGGCGGGCTTGGAACGGATGATCGCCGGCTAACGAAAAAATCTCACGTCGGCAATTTCGCTGTTCCTGGTTTGCGGAGAGCTGTTTCGCGCGTCTGCTTTTTCAATTTTCCAATTTCGAATTTGCCCTCTCCCATTACGAAATCACAAAATCAAGTGAAATTTTTATTGCATGATACTGCAGCCGCAAGGCAGAATACCTCAGATGTTCTATTCAAGGGAGGATATTGTACATGGCTATGGCTTGTGGAAGTTGTGCAAAACCGAAAGTAAAGAAGGCCGCTTCAAAATCGGCCGCCCCTACAACAGCCGCTAAGAAGGTTGTCAAGAAGGCCGCGAAGAAGGCCGTGAAAAAGGCCGTCGCAAAGAAGGCCGTGAAGAAGGCCCCGGCAAAGAAGGCCGCCCCCAAGAAGAAGAAATAACCACTCTTTCATGGTTCGTCCCGCAAGGGATGGAACGAAAACGCCCCGGACACACCGTGCCAGAATCAGCGCGGGTTGTTCGGGGCAAGTTTTTTGCTGGCAACTATCTCCCTACAGACAGCACCTCAATAGTCATGTTGTGGACCCTCTTTTCGATCCTGATGGTGCTATGGGTAGTTGGATTGATGAAGCAGCCGTTGGGAGGATTCGTGCACGTTCTGCTAATCCTGGCGCTGCTGGCCGGGGGCACGGAACTCGTGCTCGCGTGGCGAAGAAGCCGCATTTAGTCCCGCACGCCTGGCGCCGTTCAGCCCCCCGCTGGTGCCATTCGGCTACGCACGTTGCCTTACGGCGATGTTCCCTTCCCCCCTCGCTTCAGCAATGGTAACCTGCTCATAATTCTGTAGTTCCCCGCAGATGTGTACCATAGGGAAATGGGTCCCCGGAAAGGCGCGCTACGCGCTTGCCGGACTAACAGAGTGAACGGAAATTCATGAGCATCAATATTGGATTGGATATCGGCGCCGTCAGCCTGAAGCTGGCCGCCATCGGCGATAAGAACGACACCGCCATGCTGGAGGCGCTGCCGCGGAAGTGTGACGGATTCTCCTACAGCCGCTTCCCCGCGGACAGTCCGCTGGCGGACCGGCCCTTGCTGCTATCGCGCTACCGCCGGATTCAAGGCAGCCCCATGCAGTCCACCTTCGACGTGCTTCAGGAATTGTACGAGCACGTGCCGGAACAGAGCGTCGAGGGCATCCGGGTCACGGGTTCGGGAAGCCAGCTGATCGCCAAGATCCTGGGAATCTATTTCGAAAACGAATTTCGCGCGGTCGCCAAAGGCATGCGCCTGTTCTATCCCGAGGTACGCACGGTTTTCGAAATGGGGGGCGAGACGTCGAAGTACATTCGTCTGGAACCGTCGGCGCGCAGCAAATACCTGGGGATTGTCGACTATTCGTCCAGCGGCGATTGCGCGGCCGGTACCGGCTCGTTCATCGACCAGCAGGCTACGCGTTTGCTGTATCAGATTGAGGAAGTAGGCTGCGCGGCCGGAGCCGCCAGTTGTGCCGCGCGCATTGCCGGCCGTTGCTCGGTGTTTGCCAAGTCCGACATGATCCACGCGCAGCAAAAAGGCTACAGTACCGACCAGATCCTGCGCGGACTGTGCGAAGCGGTGGCGCGCAATTTTAAATCCGCCATTGTAAAGGGCCGCGAAGTGGTGCCCCAGGTGGCCTTCATCGGCGGCGTCGCCATGAATCAAGGCGTGCGCAACGCGTTGCGCGAAGCCTTCAAGCTGGAAGAAGACCAGTTCATTATCCCCGAGATGTATGCCTGGGTGGGCGCGGTGGGAGCGGCCATGTTCGAGGCCGAAGAGCAGCGCAAGCGCTCCTTCAAACGGATTCACCAGTTGCAACAGCACGCGCAGATGAAACAACAGTTCGCCTTCAGCGATCCGTTGTCCATGGCCAACGTGGTACTGCTGCGCCACCAGGTCCAGGATCCGCCGCTGCCCGAGCCCGGACACACCGTCGAGGCCTATTTGGGCATCGATATCGGATCCGTTTCGACCAATCTGGTGGTGATCGATACCGAAGGAAGCCTGCTGTACGAGATTTATCTGCGCACCCAGGGACGCCCGATCGAGGTGGTCACCGCCGGGCTGAAGGAAATCGAGGAGAAGGTTGGCGACCGGCTGCGCATCCGCGGCGTCGGCACCACCGGCAGCGGCCGCGAATTGATCGGCGAACTGATCGGAGCCGATACGGTCAGTGACGAAATCACCGCTCACAAAACCGGAGCCACCCACGTTTGTCAGCGCCTCGATATGGAATCGGTAGACACCATTCTGGAAATTGGCGGACAGGATTCCAAATTCATTCGCCTCGATAAAGGCATCGTCGTGGATTTCACCATGAATGAAGCCTGCGCCGCCGGCACCGGCTCGTTCCTGGAAGAACAGGCGGAGAAGCTGGGCGTCAGCATTAAGGACGAGTTTGCCAGCCTGGCGTTGGCCTCGCAACGGCCGGCGCGGTTGGGCGAACGCTGCACGGTGTTTATGGAGCGGGATGTCACATCCCTGATGCTGAAGGGCGCGGGAGTGGGCGATCTATGCGCCGGGCTGGCCTATTCGGTAGCCCTGAACTATTTAAACCGTGTGGTGCGCGGACGCAAGGTCGGTAACGTAATTTTCTTCCAGGGTGGCACCGCCTATAACGATGCGGTGGCCGCGGCCTTCTCGCAAATCCTGGAGAAACCCATTATCGTTCCGCCCCACAATGGAGTCATCGGCGCCATCGGCATGGCCTTGATCGCCCGCGAGCGCATGCAGACAAGCGACCAGCCTTCCAAGTTCCGCGGGTACGATCTGGATAAGGTCGATTTCACGACCCGGGAATTTGTCTGCCGCGCCTGTTCAAACTACTGCGACATGAAGGAATTCAAGATCGAAGGCGAGCGCAGCTATTGGGGCGACAAATGCAGCGATAAGTTCCGCAAGCGCGCCAAAACGGATCGCGTGCCGGTAATCGAAGACTTGGTGGATAAGCGCGATGCGCTTTTGGCCCAAGCCCACAAGCCCGGCCCCGGCAAGCTTGGCGTGATCGGCATTCCGCGCGCCATGTTCTACTACGATCGCTTTCCCTTCTGGTGCACCTACCTGCAGGAATTGGGCTACGAAGTAAAGTTGTCTTCCCCCACCGACCAGAAGATCTGCGCTACCGGAGAAGAACTCGCCATAGCGCAACCATGTTTCCCGGTGAAGGTGGCCCACGGACATGTGCAGGAGCTATTGGCCGCGGATGTGGACTTTGTCCTGGTGCCCAACACGGTGAACGCGGAAGTCCCTGCCGCATTGGAAGAGCTCCATACGGAGTCTCACCTGTGTCCCTGGAACCAGACTCTGCCTTACGTGCTGCACGCGGTGCCGCAGTTGGAAGAGCAACACCACAGAATCCTGAATCCGACCATCCACTTCCGCTACGGCCAAAAGCATGTGGAGCGGGAATTGGCGACATTCTTTGGCGAGCGGCTGAAAGTGTCGAGCCGCGCCAATGCGCGGGCCACGAACGCGGCGTTTGCCGCGCAGGCCGCATTTGGCGCCGCCATGCAGGAAGTTGGAACGCAAGCCCTGGAGCAGCTTGAACAGAGCGGAGAGCCCGCCCTGGTGCTGGTGGGCCGTCCCTACAATCTGTACGACCGCAGCGTGAACTGTGACATTCCCCGCAAGTTGCGCTCGCTCTACGGGGTAAATGTGGTCCCCATGGATTACCTGCCCGTCGATTTGGAAGACATCAGCGACGTGAACGCCAACATGTATTGGAATTCAGGACGCCGGATTCTGGCCGCGGCACGCATCACCCGGCGAAACCCGAACCTGCACGTCGTGTTTATCTCCAATTTCAAGTGCGGCCCCGATAGTTACATCAAGTCGTTTATCGACGACGCCACTGGGAAACCCTCGCTGGTGTTGCAGTTTGACGGACACGCGAACGACGCGGGTTTCATCACCCGCTGTGAAGCATATCTCGATAGCAAAGGATTTCTTCGATGCCCGACGGCTGTCGCCATCTAAGCCGCAAAATCGGCTCCGACCACCCGCTTGCGGGGAAGACGGTTTATATCCCCACCATGGCCGAAGGCAGCGCCGAGGCGTTTGCCGCGGTGTTCCGCTGGCTGGGCGTGAATGCCTCGCCCACTCCGCCCTCCGATGCGCGGACCCGCGAATTAGGCGCCAAACACACCAATGGGGACGAATGCTATCCCGCCAAGGTAACGGTGGGCGATTTTGTCCGGGTGATCGAGCAGCCCGGTTTTGACCCCAAGCGCACCATGTTCTTCATGCCGACCGCGGAGGGACCGTGCCGTTTCGGCCAGTACGCGCCGTTCCTGGCTAAAGTTCTGCGCCAGATCGGCCACGAGGATGTCCAGATCCTGTCGCCGACCAGCAAGAATTCCTACAGCGATCTGGGCGGAATTTCCACGCCCTTCCTGCGCGCCGGCTGGCGGGCGCTGGTCGCGGCCGACGTATTGCGCAAAGCGCTACACCGAACCCGCCCTTACGAAACCGTTCCTGGCTCCAGTGATCGGTTGTATCAGGAGTGCGTGACCGATTTATGCGGCACCATTGAACGCGGCTGCTCGGATAACGATTGCCAATTGCAGGCGATCGTGGCTTCGGTGAAACGATCGCGCGAGCGCTTTCGCAAACTGTCGGCCCACTTCGACACCGACACGCCTTTAATTGGAGTCGTGGGAGAGATTTTCTGCCGGCTGAACACCTTCAGTAACGAGGACTTGATTCGCAAACTGGAAGGCTACGGCGCGGAAGGCTGGCTCAGCGACATCACCGAGTGGGTGCAGTACACCAATTCCGAACAGGTCCGCAAACTGAATTTGCGCCGACGCCGCTGGACGCTGGATATGTTGAAGGCACAGATTCGCTGGCGCGTGCAGACCAATGACGAGCACGCCATCATTGCTCCATTCAAAGAAGATTTCGCGGGCTACGAAGAGCCTACCGTGAACGAACTGTTCAAATACGCGGAGCCCTACCTGCCCAATACGGGCGTGCTCGGCGAAATGGTGCTTTCGGTGGGCAAGGCTGCTTATCTGGCCGAGAAGGGCGCCGACGGGATCATCGACATCAGCCCGTTCACCTGCATGAATGGAATTGTCAGTGAAGCGGTGTATCCGAAGTTAAGCAAGGATTTCGGCAACATTCCGATTCGGAATTTCTATTTCGACGGCACCCAGTCGGACCTGGATCGCGATCTCGGAATCTATATGGAACTGGCCCGCTCCTACCGCGAAAAGAAGCGCTACGAGCGCAATTACCCGCACTACTTCCCGCAACCAGCTTGATCATTCACCGCAGAGGACGCGGAGGACGCAGAGGAAACAAAAAACAAGCCGCAGAGGAACGCCGATCAGGGCTGATCGGAAGGATCGCCAGCATTTCAATCTGCGCTAATCTGCGGCTTCTTTTCCTGGTTCGTTCTCCTCCGCGTCCTCTGCGTCCTCTGCGGTGAAAAGCTCATACTATCGATTGCCGAAATTATCGTCATCCACGTCCACCTGGCGGACAGCGGCGGCTTCGTCGAGAAACACGACGGATTGCAATCCCGCAATCTCGAAGCGTTTGCGGCAACGCAGGTTTTTACAGCCCGCCAGGTCGTCGCGGCGAACCATGTAGGAGCGCGCCTTTTCGAACTTGGCGCGGTCGCGCTCGTCGGCGCGCGACGGCAACTGGCGCTTCTTCCGGCGGACCAGCCACATCAGGTCGTATTCGGCCGATTGCCGGCAATGCGGGCAATTTAAGGTATGCTTGCGTGTTTCCTGCCGCTCATCGAAAAAATCACGTTCATCAATCGCCATAGGTCCTCAGGCGGAACAGTCTCGTCTTGTCATTGAAATTATTGCACGAACCAGGGATTCCGGGGAACGTCGTTCCCGCGGATTCAGCACTGAACCTGGGGGAGGGCCTCGGGGGGAGAGCACCTGTGCCGTTTCCGGTGCCCGGAACCATGCTTGTAACCTCGCTGCACCCGTTTGCGGCGGTGTATTCAGGTACATTGGTCTATTCTGCACATCCCTGAGAGGCTAGAACATGGACATTATTACAGTAAATGTGGGGCAAGGAGCGCTCGCCATTGTCCGGCACAACGGGGAAGCGATTCTGGTGGACTCCCGGGTTCCGCCGGCCGATAGCTCGATGATCGCCTATGTCAAGGATCTGTTGGGAGTAGTCCTGAAGGGCTGCCAGGTGAAGGGCCTGATCTTTACCGGATTTGAGGACGATCCTTGCGATACCGCTTGCGCCTCAATGATCCTGAGGACGTACCGCCCGGATTGGGTCATGCACCCCAAATATTATAAGGAGAGCGATGAGGCGAAGTTGGTCTTTGCCTTGATCAAGGAGGAGGAGCGAGCACGACGGGCCTCCGCCCGGCCGTTGGGCAAAGCAGCCATGCGTCTGGAACAGGTAACGCGCCGCGCCTTTGGCGGCCTCTCCGACCATTTCGAGTTTGAACTCTTCTCTCCCCACATGAAAGATATTGATGGCTCCGGCGGCTGTGGTATTGTGCTCAAGCTCACCGGGCGGGGACTGGGCGGATTTTCCTATTTGATTACGGGAAATACCGGAAACGACCGCTGGGAGACCATCAGCGGTTTGTTCGGCACGGCGTTGAAGTCGGACGTTTTGGCGGCGCCCTATCACGGCTCCAAGGACGCGCTTCATCCCACCGCCTTGGCTCAGATCAGCCCGCATACTGTGCTGATCAGCGCCGGCGTGGAAAACCAGTTCGGGCACCCTGATCCAGAAGCGCTGGCGGTCTATGGCCGGATTGCGAGACACGTTTTTTCCACTAACATGGAGGGCGGAGTGTCGTTGCTTACCCAACCCAAGAATGGCGCGCTGACGACGACATTGATTCCGGTTGTGAAACCGTCTCCCAACTAGACGATTTCGCTTTACGATAAGGAAATGAAGAAGAAAAAGCCCAAGCCGTTTCGTGCCACCAAGGCGGTGAAGGCTGCGGCGCGCAACCTGCTCGGCTCTCCGCGACCGTCGCAGATTGAACCGGCAATCCCCAAGCGCGGCACGGAAGCGCGCAAGCATAAGAAGCCCCTGGCGCGATTGCTCGAAGAAGAGTGAGGGTATGATGTCCGAACTGCGCAAGTACTTCGCTGCCGATCGTTTCGCCACCGGCATTGGCATCGAACTCCTGGAAGTAAAGGAAGGATATGCGCGAGCACGGCTGGCCGTGACGGAGGGCCATCTGAACGCCGCTGGCGTCATTCAGGGCGGAGCCGTCTTTACGCTGGCCGACTATGCGTTCGCGGCATGCTGCAACTCGCACGGCACGCTGGCCCTGGCCATCAACGCCAACATCAATTTTTTACGGGGGGTCCGGGGAGGCGTACTGACGGCCGAGGCCCGGGAAGAAGCTTGCGGCCGCGCCCTCTCCACCTGCCAGGTGCGCGTGACCAATGAAGAGGGCGCACTGGTAGCTCTTTTCAACGGCACGGCCTTCCGCAAAAGCGACCCGATACCGTTGCCATAGGTTTGTGGTTTGTGGTTTGTGGTTTCTCCCTTTTGGGTTTTCCTCCCCCGCGCCCCTGCGCCTCTGCGCGAGTTCCCTGGGTTTTGCTTTGGCTCTATTGGAAAACCCTTATTTAAGGCTCTCCGGTACACCTTAATGGGTAGTTATTAAAGTAATTAGTAATTTCTAAGGTATACAAACTCAGCTATAACTCTCCCATTGCGAGATAGCACATAGGGCTCGTCAAGACATATTTGCGACTTTTCGCTTTTTCCTATCTCCATACTCCCAATCCACTTACGCCAAATTTCAGCCGCAACTAGGGTACTTTGCGTACTGTGGCATTAGAACTGCTTATATAAGGGCGAACTTACTGTTTGGAACAACTTCCGACAGTCGGCCCCGTTGTATCCCAAGTAATTCGGCTCCTGATTGCTGATCCTATTGTTTTGAGAACTACTAACAAAATTCGCGTTTTCGTGAGAGCGGGAGAGCCGGTCAGACCGGTGGGCGGTCGTTCTTATTCCGGTACTGCCGAGCGCTCCCTTTATGCCTCATCTGACGAGAATGCGGGCAGCTATAGGGCCTTGCTGCCTTTACATAGAGGCATTTACATCCCAAAGGAGAAACACAAATGAAACTATTCAAAACTATTGCGGTACTGGCATGCTTCGTCGGTCTGGTGTCCCTGGGTGCCTTCGCCGGCACCACCGGTACTCTCACCGTTCAGACGAACGTCGCGACTACGTGCAACGTCGGAACCGGCGCCGCCACATTGACTTTCCCGAATTATGATGTCGTCGCCAACGCCACCGCTGATGATACTGGGTCGGGCACATTTACCCTCCAGTGCACCAATGGAGAACAGCCGACGATTTCGTTAAGCGATGGCTTGGTAGGCACCACGGACGCCACCCGCGTGATGGGTGGAACGGCTACTCCGCTGCATTATCAGCTCTATAGTGACCTGAGCAATACCGTGTGGACGGCCACCCCCGGCTACAAGTTACCGACCCCTATGACTGGCGCCGTGCAGACGATTACCGTCTACGGCACCATTCCCGCGGGCCAGAACCCGCTGCAAGGGGCCTATTCGGACACCGTTACGATCACTGTGAATCTATAGCCAAAACCGGACGAATCGGTCCTGCGATTTGCGTACGCTGTGGTTCTGGGCCGTGGCCATGTAGTTGGGCAGAATGCGGCTAAAGAACGCAATCGAAGGGCGGGTAGTCCTCTTGGATGGGCGGGGGATTAAGTCATGTGGGAAGTCGGACACGGACGTGCCCATCATTTAATCCCCCATTTTCCTTTGCCCCGGCGCCGGATACGGGCGGGGCCAAGTGTAAGTCCGTTGTAAGCCAGTGGGTGTATTCAACCGATGGAGAGAATCAGCATAAGACGACTGCAGGCAGGGTTATTGCTCGCCGTCGTCGTGCTGCATTCGCTGGGAGTGTTTGCCGGCACCACGACGGGAAGCTTGACGGTGACGGCCACAGTGAGCAGCGCCTGTTCCCTGTCGTCCGGCGGCACGGCATCTTTCGGCTCCTACGATGCGGTCACCGCTAATGCTACCAGCCCGCTCACTGTGGACACCAGCTTTCAACTGCAGTGTACAAACGGAACGAATCCGTACATCATGCTGAGCCAGGGGAACTATGCCAGCTCGGGCTCGACCGATGCCCTGCCCATCCGCAACATGTCGGACGGCCAGGGGCATTTATTGAACTATCAGCTCTATACCACGGCGGGGCGAACGACGATCTGGGATAACGCGGTCGGTCTAAAGCAACCGGCCACCGGCCTGATGCAGACGATTAAAGTCTATGGCAGTATTCCGGCCGGACAAAATGTACCCGTGGGAAGTTATCTGGACACCGTAGTCATAACCGTGAGCTATTAGCCGGAGTGGTTACCCGGCCAAGAAAGGGACCTATGTTAACTCGTATATTTTGCGTGGTGGGCTTGGCGGGATTGCTTCCAGCCACCGTTATGGCGGCATCCTTTACCGTGAATCCGGTGCGGGTGGACCTGGCCGCGGAACGCCCATACATGGTTATGCAGATTACCGACACGGACGACGCACCTGTCACCTTGCAGGCGCGCACTTACCGGTGGACGGAATCGGATATCTCCCACGGCGGCGGGTTGGTGAGCACGGACGATCTGATCCTGAATCCTCCGTTGTTGACGATTGCGCCGCACACCACACGGTTTCTGCGCCTCGGACTGCGTGCGGTAAACCGTGGAGTCACGGAACTATCCTACCGTTTGGTCCTGCAAGAGGTACCCAAGGCGGTCGCCGCCGGCGACAACGGGGCCGTTCTTCGGACCATCGTACGCATGACGATCCCCGTCTTTGCCGTGCCCACATCTCCCGCCGCCTCTAAACCGGATTGGGCCTTGCAGCAAGTCGGAATGGGCAAGTTCAAGCTCGTGTTGACCAATAAAGGAACCGCGCACATTCATCTCTTAAAACTCGGTATCTCTCCGGTCGATCAGACGAACGCGCTCAAGACGCTGAACGCGCCCATCTACGTACTTCCCGGGCAGAGTTACACGTGGGAAATTGAAAGCCCGGAATTGACCGGGCAAAAGCAAGTGAAAATCACAGGGAACGACGATGCCGGCAAGGTGGAAGCAACGGTGCAAGCCACATACCCCAACGTTGCGGCGAACCCTAATTAAGCTGACGTGGCTGGTATTAGGGGTAACTGGTTTAGCCGGGATGGCAGGAGCGCAGGCTCTACCCGCTCGCGGCCCCAGCGTTTGCGCGAATGTGTATGTCGACCCGGCCTGTCTCTACGGGCCGGCACCGGCGTTTATGCCCCCCCTGGCCGCGCCGGCCGCGGCCGAAGCATCCAGCCAGGACTCGTCCAAACGCTATGAGGAGATTTTTGTCGCGGTTTCGGTCAATGGAAGAGCGATCACCCAGTTCGCCGATGTCCTGCGGACGAAGAAGGGCCAATACCTGGTAACGGCCGAAGTGCTGCACGATGCCCGTCTGGTACCGCCACCAGCGCCGACGGCCACAGTAAACGGGCAGCCCTACTATGCCGTGGAATCGCTGCCAGGAACACACTTCCGCTTCGATGAGGACCAGCAGGTGTTGCTGGTGCAGTCTATCCCGGAGAATTTTGAGCCCACCACGATTGACTACAACATCCACCACCGTTATCTGCCCCCCAATCCGCCCTCGTATGGACTGTTTTTGAACCACGATATGAGTTTGGTACGCACCTCCAGCGAACAGCTATCCAGCGGTCTGTTCCAAACCGTGCTGTTCAACCCATTGGGCGTGCTCACCAGCAACATGGCCAGCACAAATCTTCTGTCCACCCAGCAATTGCAGCGTCTCGACACGAACTTCACCCGGGAGATGCCAGGCAGCCGGAGGATCTTGACAATCGGAGACACCCTCAGCGCGGGCAATTCCTGGGCAGAGTCGGTCCATTACGCGGGAGTACAATTCGCCAGCGATTTTGCCATACAACCGTCCTTTATCCCCTTCATGCTGCCGAGCATGCGCGGCCAGGCGGCCGAACCCTCCACGGTAAATATTTACATGAATAATGTTCTCAGCATGCATGAAACGGTCGATACAGGACCGTTTACGCTCCAGAACATTCCCGTCATGACCCAGGAGGGAGATATGCAGATGGTGGTCACGGACACGACGGGCCACCAGCAGGTAGTTACGCGCAGCTACATCGCTTCCAACCAACTGCTGCGCCGGGGTGTGAGTTCCTATACCTACGAGAGCGGTATTATGCGCTGGGGCGAGGGCACCACGGCGGACAATTATCATTCCCTGTTTGCCGAGGGAACGCAGCGCTACGGGCTGCGGGATAACCTGACTCTGGATTTTCGCGGAGAAGCGCTCGCTTCCGGCCAGACCGTGAGCGCCGGCATGGAATGGGGCCGACTGCGGTTAGGCCTGCTTTCCGGCAATGTCGCCGTGAGCCGTAGTGCCGCCGGGGTGGGCAAACTGGCCTACCTGCTGATGCAGCATCAGACCCACATCTGGACCATGGCCGGCACCGCCCAGATGGCCACACCGTCGTTTCGCCAATTGGGGCTGGTTCCCGGCGAATTGGCACCACGGCTTCAGGCGCAAGGCCAACTAGGCCGCAACCTCGGGCGGTCCGCCAACTTGGCGCTCGGTTACCTGTTGCGGGAGTGCCAGGGCATAGTGATGTGCACCAGCCAGACTCAGCACCTGAGCGCCGCTACCGCGTCCGCGCAAAAGCGGCTGTGGCGCTGGGGGTCCCTGGCGGCTTCCGCGACTTACTCGCCCGCCGTGCAAAAGGGCGCCTCATTCGTCCTCACCCTCTCGATTCCCATGGATCATCGGCGCAGCCTGGTGTCCACGGCGGAGTTGTCGGGCGCGAGTCAATCGAATCTGGTCGAGTTCCAGCAGTCCCTGCCCAACGGCGACGGCTATGGCTACCGCGCGCGTTTTAATACCGCCGACACGGACGTGGCCGGCGAAGCGCAGGCTAGCAATCACTATGGCACCTATTCGCTGGCCAGCGAACGGTCCGGGCTCGGCACGGAATGGAGCGCGGAAGAGCGCAGTTCTCTGGTCCTGATTGGCAACCAGGTCAGGCCCACCCGCTGGATCAACGACAGCTTTGCCTTGGTGGATGTTCCCGGCCAATCCGGTATCCGGGTGTATGCCAACAATCAGTACATCACCAAGACCGATAAACAAGGGGTAGCGATTGTCCCTCTTGTTCCTTTCGATAGTAACGTCGTACGCCTGGACGACAAGGACGTTCCCGTGCAGTTGACCATGGACCTCGGGGAACACACGGTAGTTCCTTACTCCCGGACAGGAATGCTGGTGCGCTTTCATGCGGAAGAAACCAACGGCGCCACGCTCATCCTGCACGCCGCCGACGACACTCCCTTGCCGCTCGGTTCCATGGTCATCGTGCCGGGAGCCACCGAAGAATCCATGGTGGCGTACGATGGAGAAGTTTTCATCATGAATCTGCCCACCCCGGTGCAACTGCACGTTCGGGGAGAGAAGTTCGAATGTGATGTATCGGTACCGAAGGCGCCCGCAGGGGTCAGTTTGCCCCGCATCGGGCCGCTGCTTTGCAAGACAAAATGAGCCTGGGGAGACCAATCCGGTTGCTGGGGTTATGGGCGGCGCTGCTGGCAGCGCCCGTGGCCTGGGCCGCCAGTTGTACGATCACCAACTCCGGAATTTCCTTTGGGGCCTACGATCCGCTCTCGGTTCAGCCGCGCGATACCAACGCCACCATTCAAAATACCTGCCAGGGTCTGCCGGGCGAAAACGTCAGTTACAGTATTGCCGTCAATGAGGTTTCCGGGAGCGGTGCGGTTCTGACTTTGTCGAACGGATCGACCACGCTCCAGTACGACCTGTATCTGGATATCGGCCGCACGGTGATCTGGGGGGATGGCACGAATGGCACCAGCATGATTCAAGATTCGTATACCCTCGCCTCCTCACCGGTCAACAAGAGCTACCCGGTATACGGACGCATTGCGGGAGGACAGTCCACCGCCACTCCGGGCACCTACACCGATTCGCTGATGATTACGGTCAACTATTAACGGTCCCTGGGTGCGCGGGCTTCCAGCCCGCATTCCGGTGTAGCGTCCCGGCTTGCCGGGACTGTCGGTGCGGACGCGCACCATTCCGGCGAGTGCGCGGGCTGCCAGCCCAATCCTGCTTGGTTTTGGGGTATGCAGTTTGGTCATTCCAGGAGTGAAACGGGTCAGGGCACGCCGTAAACGGTCCCTTATGAAGGTCGGTTTTAGCCGCTGCGCTTCGGCTATTCCTTGCGTTCCCACAAACAGCGGCTAAAGCCGGCAATTTTATTGCGCGGTTCGAACGGCACGACTGAAGTCGTGCCCTGGAGTTTCTTCATTTTCAAGCGAATCTGGGTACGATCCGGTGGAAGCACCGGGCTTCAGCCCGGTGAACAGAGCTGACCGTAGCAGGGCCTTTAGGCCCGGTGTATGCTGTTGCCCGCGGCGGCGAGGCAGCCAATGCAGATGGCACCGCAAGAAATTCGCGCGTTCTTCGTCAGCGCTGTGACGTGGGGAAGGCGAGCGATTTTTCGCGCCCAACCTATGGCCCTGCTCTTTCTTTCTTTATGGCAAAATCCTGGGAAGAGGCATTTGGTAGAAAATGCGCACGAATACCCTTACAGTTCCGCATCAAGGGCGCTGGAAGTAGATCCTGCCTCTCGCACGCAATCAATGGTTCCACAATACTTGGCCTCCCCGAGTCCCCCGGGGAACTCCACTTTTTCAATGTAGCGTCCGTGGGCCACCACACTTTGAAACTTTGAAACCTTGAAACCTGCTCCAAATCCGCGCTATATTAGAGCCGCCTAAACGCCCGATTAAAGCCAGCTAAGTGCCCGATTAAATCGAGCTAAGTGCCCGATTTTGTTGGGTTTTGCGATAAAGAGAAGTTATGATTCGGGCGATTTAGAAAAGTGACCCACTCTGGCGAAAGAGAGCGGAAGATAAGCCGAAGAGCAGTCGGAAAAACAAATCCGACGAATCGAAGGCTGGCGGAAATTGATGGTCGTGTGAGGGAGACCGCCCACGGCATGACCATCCGAAATCATTCTTATTCCCGCCTTCCGGTTTCCCGTTAGGCCCCGCTCCCTGGGATGTGAGCGGGGCCAAGTGGGACTCAATTGCAAGCTGGTGAGCACGGCTCAACAGAAGGACGAACCCAAATGAAATGCTTGCATGGGGCAGTGCTAACTCTCATTTTTTTGTGTATCACGCAAGCGTTGGCGTATGGCGCCTCGAAAAGCCTGACGGTAAGTGCCACGGTGAACAATGCCTGCTCGCTCTCCTCCAGCGGCGGCACGCTCGCCTTCGGAACCTACGATGCCATGGGAGCGAACGCCGGCACTCCGCTGACGCAATCCGCCAGTATTCAACTGCAATGCACCAATGGCACGACGGCCCGGGTCCTGCTGGACCAGGGCCAGAATCCCAGCGCCGCTTCGACCGACGCCCTGCCTCTGCGTAATTTGACCAACGGCGCCGCAAAACTGACCTATCAGCTTTACACAACGAGTGGCCGCACCAATGTGTGGGACAACACAATCGGGGTTTCGCAATCCGTGGGCGGCACGGGGCAACCGCTGAATATCTACGGCAATATCCCCCCCGGCCAGAATGTGCCCCCCGGAACCTACACGGATACCGTGATCATTTCTGTAAATTACTGAGCAAGAATTCAGGAGTTAGGAGTTAGGAGTTAGAATGGGGACCTCCCTCTTCTAACTCCTAACTCCTCAATTCTAAATTCTGAAGCTTTTGGCGGAAGCGTGTGCGAGTCGAATCCGCGCTCAAACGTAGTTGCAACAACTTACAGCGCAGCAGATGGCATCGTTTTACCCTGTTTTCGACCTAAAGCATCGCGAACGGCACGGGAATGGCACGGGAAATCTAGGGCAACAAACGCTGTGGATTTTCGCCTTCCTCCCTCGGGGGTCACCCAAAACCGGCCAATGAGGGTCACTTGAAAACCGGCCAACGAAAAACTTACCCAGGACATTGAATCTGACGGGACATTGACCATCTCCCGTCAGCATGGCCAATGTCTTG
>Ga0181520_10001108_pt1 | contig 56448 bp, 32 predicted proteins | sample PEATcosm2014_Bin_29_FD_132451 | JGI IMG/M metagenome (GOLD analysis project Ga0181520, IMG submission 132451) | Peatland microbial communities from MTU Mesocosm Facility, Houghton, MI, USA - PEATcosm2014_Bin02_30_metaG | ecosystem: Environmental > Terrestrial > Soil > Wetlands > Peat | place... | reverse complement strand
TATCGGCACGTTCCTCGACGAGGACGGCCGTCCGTCGCAGAAGGAATACAAGGGCTGGCTGGTCGATCGGAAGATTGCCGGCTGGCCGCGGAAGCCGGACGAGGAGGTGCTGCGGATTTACACTACCCGGCCCGACACGCTCTTCGGCGCCACGTACATGGTGATCGCGCCGGAGCATCCGTTTGTCGAGCGGCTCACCATGCCGGAGCAGTCGGCCGCGGTCCGGGCCTACTGCGAGCAGTCGGCCCGCAAGAGCGACCTCGACCGCACCGATTTGGCCAAGGAAAAGACGGGCGTGTTCACCGGCTCGTACGCCATTAACCCCGTCAATGGCGAGGCGATTCCCATCTGGGTGGCCGACTACGTGCTCATCAGCTACGGCACGGGGGCGATCATGGCCGTGCCCGCCCACGACACGCGGGACTTCGAGTTCGCCAAGCAATTCGGGCTGCCGATCATCACGATGGTTGATCCGGGCGGCAAAAGCATCTCCCTGCTCCCTTTGGAAGACGGGCAGCGAATGAGGGACGCGGCAGCAAGTTGCCCTCACCCTAGCCTTCTGCTGGCGGCAGAGCGAACGGCTCTGCGGCTTTTCGTCGCGTTGCGGCGTGGCCGCCCTCTCACGGCGGAAGAGGCAGTGGCAGCGGCCTTCATGGCCGATGGGGCGGCGATCAACTCTGGCCCCTATAGCGGGTTGCCCACCGCCGAGTTCAAGCAGAAAATCACCCAAGACCTTGCCGCCAGGGGCATCGGCCGCGCAGCGGTCAACTACAAGCTGCGGGATTGGCTCTTCAGCCGGCAGCATTTCTGGGGCGAGCCGTTCCCCATCCTGCACGAGTTGGACGCGGCCGGCAAACCCACCGGGCGGCTCCGCGCACTCGAGCCCGAGGACCTGCCGCTCGACTTGCCGGAACAGATGAAAGTCGACGCCAAGCACGACGAGCCCACGCCGCCGCTGGACAAGGCGCCGCACGATTGGCTCTACGTCACGCTCGACGGCCGCCGCTACAAGCGGGAAACGAACACCATGCCGCAATGGGCCGGCTCCTGCTGGTATTATCTGCGTTTTCTCGATCCGAAGAATCCGCAGGCGCTCGTCGATCCGCAAATCGAGCGGGCCTGGATGCCGGTCGACCTGTACGTGGGCGGGGCCGAGCACGCCGTGCTGCACCTGCTCTACGCCCGCTTCTGGCACAAGGTGCTCTTCGACCGCGGCTACGTGAGCACGCCCGAGCCGTTCCAAAAACTCGTCAACCAGGGAATGATCCTGGGCGAAAACGGCGAAAAGATGTCGAAAAGCCGCGGCAACGTGGTGAATCCCGACGAAGTGGTCAAGGAATACGGGGCCGACGCACTGCGGCTCTACGAGATGTTCATGGGCCCGCTGGAGGCCGTCAAGCCGTGGAGCATGGACGGCGTCAGCGGCGTGCGCGGCTTCCTGGATCGCGTATGGCGGATGATTCTCGACGATCGGGCCGAGGCGGTCGCGCTCAACCCGGCCGTGCAAGACGTCGAGCCCACGGCCAAGCAGAACCGCGTGCTGCACAAGACGATCAAGGCGGTCACGGACGACCTGGAGCACATGTCGTTCAACACGGCCATTGCCCGGATGATGGAGTTTACGGACTTTTTCCTGAAGAGCGAGGTGCGGCCGCGGCTGGCGATGGAGAAGCTGGTGCTGTTGCTCTCGCCGCTAGCCCCGCACATCGCCGAGGAGCTTTGGCAGGCGCTCGGCCACGCCGACACGCTGGCCTACGAGCCCTGGCCCGCGTTCGACGCGGCGGCCATCGCCACGACACGAACGAGATACCGGCGCAGATCAACGGCAAGCCAAACAGAGAAAGTCTGATCCAGCGCTGGACAGGAGGAGGAACATCTCTATAGAATGGATGACCGTACGAGCCCGGATCGGTTCTACTGTGCGTTCCACGGATTTATTGCCGCTGCCAAACGCCCGCCATTGCCATGGCGGGGGAATTGCCACGGCAAAGACTTGATGGAAGGCATGCGAGGCTCGCTGTAACTGGAAAATGCCGGCTTACTGATGGTCATGCTGCCCTGCAAAGTCAATTCCGTCCTTGAGTTAATCGGGAACACGCCGCTGGTGCGGATCAACCGCATGAACCCGGTCCCGGGCGTCGAGATCCTGGTGAAGCTGGAGATGATGAATCCCGGCGGCTCGGTCAAGGACCGGATTGGATTGACGATGATCGAGCAGGCCGAGGCCAGCGGAGAGCTGACGCCCGGCAAGATCGTGCTCGAGGCCAGCAGCGGCAACACGGCCATCGGCCTGGCGATGGTCTGCGCGGTCAAGGGCTACCAGCTCCTGGTCACCATGAGCGAGTCGGCCAGCGACGAGCGGAAGCGGATTCTGCGGGCCTATGGCGCACAGATCCTCTTGACGCCGGGCCCTCGGGGCACCGACGGGGCCATCGAAGAAGCCTATCGCCTGGCCCGCGAAGAACCGCACAAGTACGTCCTGGTTGACCAGTTCAACAACGAGGCCAACTGGAAAGCGCACTACGACGGCACCGGCAAGGAAATCTGGCAGGCCACCGGCGGCAACGTCGACGTGATCGTGATTGCGATGGGCACCACGGGCACGGTGATGGGGACGACCCGCGCCCTGAGGGAGCTCAATCCGCGAGTCCGCGTCGTCGGCGTCGAGCCCTTCAAGGTCCACAAGATCCAGGGCTTGAAGAACATGCAGGAGAGCTACCCGCCGGGGATCTTCAAGCCGGACGAGCTGCACGCCATCGTCAACGTGGAGGACGAGGCGGCCTACGAGGCGGCCCGCCGGCTGGCCCGCGAGGAAGGGCTGTTTGTGGGCATGAGCGCCGGGGCCGCCATGAAAGTGGCCATCGACGAGGCGCGGGCGCTGGGAAAGGGCACCGTCGTGGCCCTGCTGCCCGACGGCGGCGAGCGATACCTTTCCACCTCGCTGTTCGGTACACAGCCCGCGGCCGCTTCCGAACCTCCGCCCGAGCCGTTGTCGTTCTACAATACGCTGCTGGGGAAGGCGGAGCCGTTGCAGTTGGTCTCGCCGGGCAAGGTCAAGATTTACTCCTGCGGCCCGAGCCTGGACGGTGTGCCCGACTTGGGCCTTTGCCGCCGGGTGGTGTTCGCCGACGTGCTGCGACGCCACCTCGAATGCCGCGGCTACCAGGTCGAACACGCCATGAACCTGGGCGACATCGACGATCGTACGGTCCGCGAGTGCATCAAGAGCGGAAGCAAACTCGCGGAGTTTACGGCCCATTGGGAGCGGGTCTTCTTCGACCGCCTGGATACGCTCCGCGTCAAGCGGGCCCATCACTACCCGCGGGCCAGCGAGCACATCGGCGACATGGTGGAGCAGACGCGCACGCTGCTGGAAAAAGGCTTGGCCTACGAGAAGCTGCGCTCGGTCTATTTTCGCACCGACAGTTACCCGGAGTACGGCAAGCTGTCGGGGATCGAGCCCAAGCAGGTGCGGAGCGAAGCCCCCACGACCTACGACTACTACGACAAGGACCACCCCCGCGACTTCGCGCTGTTCAAACGGCCCACGCTGGCGGAGTTGAAGGCGGGCATTTTCTGGCCCACTCCCTGGGGCAACGCCCGCCCCGGCTGGCACGTCGAATGCGCGTGCATGGCCGTGCGCTGCCTGGGCCAGCCGTTCGACATCCACACCGCCAGCACCGATTTGACATTTCCCCACGGCGACAACGAGATCGCCATCGCCGGTGCGCTGCGGGACAAACCGCTGGCCAAGGTCTGGATGCACTCGGAAGTGGTCACCGCCGACGGGAAGAAAGTCAGCCGGGCGGCCGGCAACGACCTGACGCTGGACCAGGTCATGGCCGAGGGGTTTGACGGGCCGACGGTCCGTTACTGGCTGTTGGCCACGCATTACCGCACCGTGCTCGACTATTCGTGCGACGAGCTGCGGCGGGCGGCGCAAAGCGTGTCCCGCTTGAACGAGTTCGTCGTTCGCCTGGAACGCTGCCCAGCGGGCCGGCACAACCCCGAGTTGGATCAGATCCTGGAAAAGACCCGCGCCGCCTGGCAGGACGCAATGGACCATGATCTGAACCTTCCCATGGCCTTGGGAAAGCTCTTCGCGTTTGTGCGACAGATCAACCGGCTGCTGGACGGGGACGCGCCGGACGGAGAGCAGGCGCGGCAAGTGCTCGACTTCATGTGTCTGGTCAACGGCGTGCTGGCAGTCATCGACTTCCAGCGCGACGCGCCCGACGCGCAGGTGGCCGGCCTCATCGAAGCCCGCAACAAGGCCCGCCAGGCGAAGGATTATCGGGCGGCGGATGCGCTGCGGGACGAACTACAGTCGATGGGAATCCAGCTCATGGACAGCCCTTCGGGCACGGCTTGGAAGAAGACTGCTCAGCCTTCTGCTGCTGACAGCTAACACTCGTTTAGCCGGCGTGCTTGCACGCCGTGACCGTCGGACGAATTCCACCCAATTTTCGCGGCGTGCAAGCACGCCGGCTAAACAACGATGTCAGACAACATAGCGCTGTGGTGCTAATGGGGCGGGGCGGCTTTCACGTAGCGGTCGAACCACGACAGCATTTCATAGAGCACGTGCTCCGTCGATTCCCGCGCCATGTAACCGTGGCTCTCGTAGGGGAGCACAACCAGCCGCACCGTGCCCCCGACGCCGCGGATGGCCTCGAAGAGCTTTTCCGACTGCAAGGGAACGGTGCCCGGATTCTGATCCAGCTCGCCGTGAATCAGGAGCAACGGTTTGTGGATTTTATCGGCCTGTAGCACGGGCGAGAGCTTGAGATAGACGTCGCGGGCTTGCCACAGCGTGCGGCGTTCGTTCTGGAATCCGAAGGGGCGCATGGTGTGGTTATAGGCGCCGCTCCGCGCGATGCCGGCGCGAAACAGGTCGCAGTAGGCCAGCAGGTTGGCCGTCATCAACGCGCCATGGCTATGGCCGGCCACGCCCACGCGTTCCCGATCGGTTACCCCCAAGGCAACCGCCTTGTCGATCGCCGCCTTGGCATTGGCCACGATTTGCTCCACGAAGGTGTTGTAGACCGACTCCGGCGGGCCGACCACGGGCATGGCCACATTATCGAGGACGGCATATCCCTCGAGCAGGAAAAACAGCACCGAAGTCCCCGCCATGGTCGTGAAACGTTGGGTAGACCCTTCGATCTGTCCGGCCTCCTCCTTCTCCGCGTAGTCCAACGGATAGGCCCAAAACACCGTAGGCAGGCGCGTGCCCGGTTTGTAGCCCGGGGGCAAATACAGGGTGAAGCTGAGTGGCACGCCGTCGGCCCGCTTGTAGGTGACCAGCCGCTTGGTAATCCCGCGCAGTTGCGGCGTCGGGTCGGGAAAGTGCGTGATGGCCTGAGCGGTGGACGGCCAGGCGGCCTCCCCCGCCGGCGCTGCCGTCCGCGGCGCCTGGCCCAGGGTCCGCAGGAAGACGTTGGGCGGCTCGACCGGCGACTCCCGTCGCGTGAAGAACGTCCCTTCGACCGGCCGCAACCCGCCGATAACCATCTCAAGACATGACCGCTCAGAGCGGAAAAGCCGTTCCGTCTTCAGCGTGTTCAAGTCCAAGCGATCCAGGAAGGGGCGATCGCCTTCGGGCGAAGCACCACTGCCGCGGAGGTAGATCCAATCTTTGTGCCGCATCACCATCCAGGAGCCCGTGGGCAGGACATGATAGACAGGGTAGCCGGGATGCCGGTACTTCTCATTGACGCTCATGTCCCACAACAACCGCGAGGGTTTCGCGGGATCGCCGGCATCGACGATGAAAGTCCGCGTCCACAGGCGATCGCGGTCGTACTCCGAGACGAGGACGATGCCGCCGCTCTCGATCCATTGCGAGCCGGCAAATCGCTGTTCGAGCTTGCAGAGTTGCCGGCCGGTTCCGCCGACCGGTTTCAGCATCACGCGGTCGCGATAGGGGGCCTTGGTCTTCGGATTACCCCCGTCGAGCGCCTCGGCCCAGACGACCGTGGCCGGCTCGGTGGGACGCCAGCTATGGTTGCGCGGGCCGGTAGCCACGCCGCCGATCGGGACCTGCTCGGCCAGCGGCAGGCTGGCCAGGCTTTCGACCAACTCCCCGCCGGTTGTCCACACCTCGATCTCCTTGGGAAATCGCTCGTGCGCGCGGAGGTAGGAGTAAGGCCGATGAATCCGCTCGACCAACACGTAGCGCCCGCCCGGGGCAGCAACCACTTTTTGAAAAATGGCCGGCTTGCCGATCCGCGTCACTTTGCCCGAGACGACGTCGACCAAGGCCAGTTGCGACGTGGCGTAGTAATCGAACAGATCCGCATCATAGGCACTCTTCAACAGATCCCGCGCCTCGTAGGTGCTGCTGGCCACGGAGACGCCGCTGCTCTCCTGGATTTTCGGAGCCGGGGGAGCAGCGGGCTGCTGGGGAGGAACGCCCCGCGCGCCGGGCACCAGCTTCACGAGCAGCGTCTTTTGGTCCGGCATCCACTCGACCGCATAGCCGAGCAGGGCATTGATTCGCAGCCCCGGCAACTGCCGCGCCTTGCCGGTGGCAACGTCCGTCACCCACAGTTCGACGCGGTCGGCCGTTTCGTTGGTGAAGGCAAACATCTTCCCCGTGGCGTTCCACGTGGGAAAACCGATCCGAGCGCCCGGCGGCATGGCGATCGGCGTCTCGGCGCCGCCGGGGAGTCGCTGCAAACTCAGCCCGACCAGATAGAACGGATAGCTGCGTTCGGCATTGGTGCGGGGATTGACCCGCAGGCCGGCCAGACGCAGCATCGGCTCCGCCAGATCGGAAATCGGCGGATAACGCAACGGCTGGGCCAACACCACCGTGTCGTACGTCGGGCTCAAGAGCGGCACGGGCGTGAGCGGCGCGCTGCGGACGTCCAGGATCGCTTGCGGCGGCTTTTCATACCTTGTCTGGGCGAAGGTCGCCGGGGAGGTAAGCACCAACGCGAGCAGCAGTAGGATTGCTCTTTTCATGACATGTTCCTTGAAAAGCAGGAAAGCATCGCGCCGTTCGGGAAAATCGCCCCGCACGCCCCTTAACGTAGCGGGCGAGTGCCGCGTGTCAAGATACGACCCGCACGTGGGACGCTGCAACGATGCGTGCGATCTACCCGTTCGACTGCTTCACGACCAAGACCATGAACGAGCCGGCTTTCGGTATCGGGCGCGACTTCGCATCCGTCTTTCCCGTGAAGTTGGCCGTGGGAAGGAAGAGCGTGTGCGTTTTCGGATCGAGGCCCATGGTCTTCGCCCCCGGCCGGGTGCGGACAGTCTGGACGAGCGCGAACGTGCCGGGCGAGGTCTCGCGGGCGACGGCCAGCGTGCCATCGCGGCAACTGGCGAAAGCGTCGCCGTCGAACTGCGCGGCGTCCACGCCGGCGCCAATCGGGAGGTCGGCCAGGACCTTGCCGCTATCGCTGCTCATGACGATCAGTTTCTGCGGCTTTCGACAGCCGATAAAAAGGCGATGGCGCACGGCATCCATCGCCATGGCGACCGGGGCACCGCCGGGAGCGGTGGACCACTTGTGCGTCACTTTCATCGTCCTGGTGTCGACCACCGCGACCTGATCCCTGTTCACGAGATTGACGTAGGCTTTGCCCTCCGCCGCGACGAGGAACTCGGGCTTGCCGCCCAGGGCGACGGCCGCGTCCGCCTTGCCGGTCTGGGGATCCGCGTTGGGCGAAAGCGGGATCAAGACGCCGGCGTCTCCGCAGACGACCAGCACTTTGCGGCTCACGGGATCGTAAATGATGCCATCGGCATCCGCGTCGGCCTTCACCTTGCCCAGCACGCGGTAGGTTTCGAGGTCGAAAATTGTAACGGAACCATCCCCGCCATCGGAGATGAAACCGCGGCCGACGTCGGCGACAATGGCCACCCCGTGATTGTGCTGCTGGCCGGGAATGTCGGCCACCGTCTTGCCGGTAGCAGCGTCGAGAACCATCGTGTGCGTGGTGCGGGGGACGTAGAGCAGTCCCCGCTCAGGATCGACGGTAAGGTAATCCCAGCCGCCTGCGTCTCCAATTTTGAAGATCTGGCGGACCTGGTACGGACCAGTCGCCACCTGTGCCGATGGCGACTGGCCCTGGGCCCCCGTTGCCGCTGCCACCAGTGAAAACGTAACAAGAGCATAAAGTCCTCGGCGCATCGTAACCTCCCTCGATTTGCTCGTTTTTCAAGGGGCTCTAACAAAACGTACTCCTCATGCTCCGCGTGAGGCCAATTCGAGCACAGCGTCCCTCTCGCGGAGCGTGAGGAGTACACTAAGTTCCTCGTGGTGTTAGAGGTCCTAGATCCGGTCCGCCAAAGGCGGGACAAGACAGCCGCCATTATGAGCCTGCACGCGGAAGAAGCAAGAGGCCGGCGCCTGCTATCCGTTGCGTCAACAACCGGTGGTTTGGTGAGACGGCCGGACGAACGAGCAGGCCGAATGCATTGGCGAAGAATGTGGAAATGGGGAGCCGATCCGGCGTCTACTCGCGGCCTCGCGAGGGTTGCTCAGTACACGGCTTGGGCGCCACAGGCGCCGGGTCGTCGCCCGAATTTTCCCGCAATCGATTCTTCTCGGCCAATCTGACGATGGTGGCGAGCAAGCGGACCCGGTCGATCGGCTTGCTGATGTGTTCGTCACAACCGGCGTCGAGACACTTCTGGCAGTCGTGGGCCATGGCATGCGCGGTCAGAGCAAGGATCGGATCGGCATAGCCGGCGGCCCGCAGTTGGCGAGTGGCCTCGTACCCGTCCATGATGGGCATTTGCATGTCCATCAAGATCACGTCAAACGGCTCGGCGACGTCATTGTATCGTTGGCCCCGGCCGGGGAAGGTCGCCGAGGCCAGCTCGAGCGCCTTTCTGCCGTCCTCGGCGATAACGACTTCCGCCCCCGCCTGTTTCAGCAAGAAGGAGATCAGACGCCGGTTGTCGGGGCCGTCCTCGGCCAGGAGAATTCGATAGGGCAAGCGGAGTTGGGCCCCGGTCATCGACTTGGGCGCGGCGGGAACCGTGGTAGCCTCGGGTAAATGATCGATCAACGGAACGCCTGCCAACGGACCGGTATCAATGGCCGCGGCGAAAGTGCTGCCCTTTCCCTGCTGGCTGCTGACGATGATGTCGCCCCCGAGCAGCTTAGCGAGACGTTTGCTGATGGCCAGCCCCAACCCGCTGCCGCCGAACTGGCGGGTAGTCGAGGCATCGGCTTGCCGGAAGGGCTCGAAGAGGTTTTCGACCTGCGCGGGCGTCATGCCGATGCCCGTGTCGACGACTTCGCAGACGAGCTTGGGCGCCGGGGCGCCGGGGTCGATCAGGCGTGCCACGATGCGCACTTCTCCGGTCTCGGTGAACTTGATAGCGTTGCCTACCAGATTTACCAGGATCTGTCGCAGGCGCGTGGGATCCGTCCATATCATTTCCGGGAAAGGCCCAACGAATTCCAGCACCAGGGGGATGCCCTTGCCGCTCGCCCGCACTCGCATCAGCGAAACCACATCGGCCAGGACTGCCGCTGGCGCACAGCGGATCCGCTCGACCTGGAGCTTTCCGGCCTCGATTTTCGAGATATCGAGGATGTCGTTGATGATGCTCAAGAGGTGGTCACCATTGCGGCGGATGATTTCCAGGGCCTCCAGGTGTTCCGGCTTTTCCAAGCTAGCGGTCAAAAGGTCGGTGTAGCCGAGAATGGATGTCATCGGCGTGCGGATTTCGTGACTCATGTTGGCCAGAAACTCGCTCTTAGCCCGTGTAGCGGCTTGGGCGGACTCATAGAGCTCCCGCAACTCATGATTGGTGCGCTCCAGAGCTGAGGCATAGTCCTTGATCTGTTGCTCCGCCTGCTTTCGCTCGCTGACGTCACGAACTACCGCCTGGACTACCTGGCGGCCGTCGAGTTCCAAGGCATTGAGCAATACTTCGGCGGCGAACACTTCCCCGCTATCGAATCGCTTGTGTGTCCATTCGAAACGGTTGGATCCCTTTTCCATGGCCGTGGCGAGCTGTCGGTTAGCCAGCGTCCGGGAGTCCATGCCGCACGGTTGCTTGACCGGCGACAGGTCGGCGGGATGTCTATTGCAGAAGTCGGTCTTGTCGGGGGAGCCGAAGATCTGCAAGGCGGCCCTGTTGCAGTCAAAAAATAGACCGTTCTCATCGAGGAGCATCACGGCGTCGCTGGTCGAATCATACAGCGTGCGAAACTTGACTTCGGAGCGGTGTAACGCCATCTCCGCATGCTTGCGATCGGTGATGTCGCGAATGATTCCCATGACGGCTTGGGGGCGTCCTTGGGCATCTCGGATGACCGCGGTGGACGTCTCCACCGGCAACGTGGTCCCGTCCCGGCGAAGGGCCGTGTATTCCGTATTTCTGCGCACCCCTTTTTCCAATAGATCAGCCAAGTTTGCCGCTAATCGCTGCCGGTCGCCTTCCGTCACGCACTCGAGCACGCTTCCACCGACCAATTCCTCTGACTCGGCAAGGCCGAGCAACTGCCACATTTGCGGAGAAGCAAAGAGCAATCGGCCGTTGAGGTCCGACATCATCACGCCATCCGGGCAAGCTTGTGCCAAACCCTTGTACCGTTCCTCGCTTTCCCGCAGGCATTCCTCTGCCCGCTTGTTTTCAGCAATGTTGCGCGCGATCGCCGATGCACCGGCGGTTTCGCCATTGTTGTCCTGCAACCGCTCCATCACTTGCTCTCTTCAGGGTGTCAATTAGAGGTAACCACGGCCGTGTGCCGGCCTACAAGCGGACCGGTAACAACGCACACGGTCGGTGGCATGTTGCGGATACCATCGGAGGCAATCAAGGATAGGTTGCAGCCAAGAGCTACAAACGCTTTTGGCAACCGGCAGGATGGAGAAAGCGTGCGCCGTCGGCTGCGCTTTGGGGGGTTCTTTATTTTCGGGGCAGGATCTACTCGCTCGCTGCCCGCAGGCCGCCCATGCGAAAAACCCAGCACGGCTCTTCTGACGAACCTGTCACTGGCCCAAGTCAGAAAGGATCCGCGCAAGCGGCGGGAACATCCCAGCCGGAAGCAGGGGTCATCGCCATGCTCGGCCACGCTCGCCGAACCGGGCATCCTCGGGTTGGGGGGCCTGCACGTAAACCACGCGAATCGGCGACCTGGCAGACGAATTGCGATCGCAGCACGTGCAAATTCAACGGTCAAGTTGCCGGCTGCGGGCTGTTCACCGATTTTCCCCCGACGCCGCCTGAGCGGCGGCGATGCGGACGAGTTCCACATCGCTCTCCACCCCCATTTTCTGGAGGATGTTGACCCGATGTTTCCAAATCGTTTGGACCGCGACGTTCCTGACGTAGGCGATCTCCTTGAGGCTTTTGCCGGAGATGAGCAGATCGAAGACCTCTTTTTCAGCGCGGGTAAGCCGCTGCATGCGGACGGCAAACTCGCTGTGCAATCGATACGCCTCCCTCCGCGCCAGGGCCTTCCGAATGTGATGGAGGAGGACCGCGTGATCGACGGGCTTTTCCAAAAACTCGAATGCTCCCGCTCTGAATGCCTGCGCACAAGTGGAAACGTCGCCGTGTGCGGTAAGGAAGAGGATGGGCATCTCAACGCCGCGCTCAGCCAGACGCCGCTGAACTTCCAAGCCGTCCATCTCGGGCATCCGAACATCAACCACCAGGCATCCCCCCTCCCCTTCGCGGCCACGGTACGCCTCCAGGAACTCCCGGCCTGAACTAAAGGCGCGTACCGGCAAGCCGGCCTCCTGGATGAGCCAACACAATGAGCGGAGGGCTCCGGGGTCATCATCAACGACAAAGACGATCGGCTTGTCAGACATCATCTAGTTTCGTTTGTCGACGGGCAGCAGGAAAAAGAAGGTGCAACCCTGATCCTGGTTCGTAGACACGCCCAGGCGTCCGCCGTGTGCCTCGGCAAGGGTTCGACTGATGGTCAGCCCCAAGCCCATGCCTTCGATTTTCGTCGTAACAAAGGGCTCAAAAATCCTCTCCAGGTCCTGGCTGCAGACTCCCGTTCCGCGATCGCAGACTTCCAGCCGGATCATTCGATCGCCATCCTGCCTGGTCTTGACAGCCAGGCATCGATCTTCCTCCGGCATTTCCTCCATCGCTTCCAAACCATTGCGAACAAGATTCATAATGATCTGCTCGATCTGAACCGGGTCTCCCATAACGGACGGCAGATTCTCCGCCAGCTCGAGGGCCACCTTGGCATGGCGATGTTCAAGCTCTATCTTGCTGAAAAGGACCACTTCTTCCACCAAGTGGTTGAGGGACACCGCGGAGAACTGCGACTCGCGTTTCTGCGCGAACCTTCTCACCCGGCGGGCAATCTCCGCGGCCCGGCTGGCCTCCTTGCGAATCTCCTCGAGAACGGCGACAAGTTGTTCGTCCCCTTGCGGCGTTTTCTGCAGGCGCAGCAGACTTCCGCTGGCGTAGTTGTTCACGGCCTGGAGCGGCTGGTTCAATTCATGCGCAAGGCTCGCCACCATTTCTCCCATCATGCTCAGCCGCGCCACATGCGCCAATTCGGTCCGATGCCGCTCCAACTGCTCGTCATGGGCCTGCTTCAGCACTTGCTGGGCCTGCTTCAGGTCTTCAATGTCGGTGGCGCAGCCGAACCAATCGGTGATCTGACCGTCCTGATTCCGCATGGGGATTGCCCGGCTCAAATGCCAGCGATAGCTGTTATCCGACGCCCGACGCAGCCGATATTCGAGCTCGTACGGCTCCCCTTGGTTGGTCGCGTGCAGGATCCGCTCCGCGACGCGGACCAAGTCGTCGGGATGCACGGCGGCCAGCCAACCGTGATAACGCGCCTGGGCGGGAGTCTGGCCCGTGTATTCGTACCAACGTCGATTGCAATCCACCTCCAAGCCGCCGTGGCTTGTCCGCCAGGCGAGCTGAGGGATCGTCTCCACAAGGACCCGGTAGCGCTCCTCACTGGCCTTGAGCGCCTCTTCCGCCCGTTGACGCTGCGTTTCCCGCTCCAGGTTCTCCAACCCAAAGGAAATGGCCGCGGTGGCTTCCTCCAATAAGGCCACTTCCTTGTCTTGAAAGACATTTGCTTCGCTGTCGTAAATCGTCAGCGCGCCCCACACCGTTCCCTGGGATAGGATTGGCAGCCCCGCCACGGCCCGCAGCCCGTGTTCGGCGGCAACTTTATGCCACGGCACCGCGAGCGGGTCGTGGAGAAAATCGTTGAAGATGCAGATCCGGCCCTCGCGGATACACGTGCCCGTCGCTCCACGGCCTTCCGGCCGATCGTCGGAGTAGACTTTGACTTTGCCGACATACCCCTCGTGGTTCCCGGCGCGGGCGACCGGAATCACCGCCTTGGTATCCGGCTCGTGCCAGCCGACCCAGCCGAGTTTGAAGCCCGCCGTCTCCGTGCTGATCCGACAAACTTCCTGAAACAGTTCGTCGCGGGATTTGACGCGAACGGTGCTTCGGCTCAACTCGCTGAGGGCGGCGTAGAGCCGGTTCAGCCGTTCGATTTCGCGCTGGCGCTGCTTGCGAAGGAGCCTGCCGGAATGGAGTGCTTTCGCCCGCCCCTTTTTCTTTTCACTCATGGTCGCTTTCTGAGCTCCCCGATCAGCGTCCCTGTGGATGGTCTATCTTACCCGCTGTCGAGGAATTCGTTTAATACACCTTATGGAGGGGCGCTGAAATTTTTACCTGTGAGAAATGGCAGCACGCGGCAATTAGGAGCCGCAAACGGGTTCCACGCGTGCCACGGGCGGATCGCAACGAAGTCCCATGCGCCGGCCTGCTGCTGGCTCAGCCATTCGACGAGCACCTTTTGGCCTTCCTTGACTCGCTTGGCCGGCAGCAAGTGATCGCCGGCCAGCTCGCGGCAGGTCGCCCAATGGCCAGACCGCCGCACCAACTGGATCACCACGAACACCGGCATCCGTGTCGGCCTTTACCTTGCCAACCACGCCGTAGGTCGCGAGGTCGAAAACCATGGCTGGTCCGGGGGGAAATCTCTACAGCCAAATCAGGGATTTCCCGGTGTTCAGCGCGACCGCTCAATGATTACGCTATGGGAACTTCCGCAGTCCTGGATTCGGCAGGCTGAGGCCGCGTCGAACACACATGGCGAACCTTTGGTAAGGAGGTCATTCATGTTCCGCTATCAGCATCTAGGCGTCCGGGAACACGACGGCGTGGTCGTGGTCAGTTTTGGCGACCAATGGATTTTCGACGACGCGACTGTCAATGCCATTCGCCACGAACTCTACACCGTGGTCAACCGGCCGGGCTGCTGTCATCTCTTGTTGAACCTCGCCGGAGTATCGTACGTGTCGGCCGAGATGCTCGGGAAACTGCCGAAGCTGCAACGCATGTTGGCGTCCAAAGGCGGCGAGATCAGGCTCTGCAATATTGAGCCGGAAGCGCGAGGCGTGTTGGCCGAATCGAGGCTGAGCCAGATAATCGACGTTCACGAAACCGAGGCCGATGCGCTCCGGACCTTTGGCTGCGTCGTTGGGGCCGCATGACGGTGGAGACGGCCTCGCGCGAGCCGCCCCAGGGCCGCGGGCCTCGCTGGATTGCTCCGCCGTTGCTCATCGTCTACCCGCCGCGGTGGTTCGCGTGCGGGACGTTTTTCGGAGCGGTTCCCGAAAAGTCGCCTGCGCTGGCCTCCTGCCGGCTTAACCATTCGACGAGCGCTTTTTCGACTTCAGCGGCTTGCTTCGCCAGCAACAAGTGATCGCCGGCCAGCTCGCGGTAGGTCGCCCGATGGCCGCAGCGCCGCGCCAACCGGATCGCCAAGGACGCCGGCATCCGCTCGTCGGCACGGCCCTGCAAGAGGAGGATCGGTAGCCCCGCGTCGGGTGCCTGCGGGTCGGCTCCGGAGATCAGGATCAGGCCGGCAAGCTCGGTGGCCAGTCGGGGCGCGAGGCGGCAGGTCCCCACGGCCCCGTTCGAGAGGCCGGCAAGGTAGATCCGCTTCACGCCGCGGGCGCGGACATATTCCAGCGTGGCGCGGAGTGTCAGTTCCCCGTCGTGGGTCCACCAGTCTCCCCGCCAGCCGACCGACGGGCAGACCGTTACCGCGCCGATGCTGGCCGCGGCGCGGGACAGCAGCCAGCCTTGCACCGTAAAGTTCCCCGTAAAGCCGTGGAGAAAGACGACGCCGGTGCGCGCGGGACCGCCACCGGGCGGCTCGATCACTACCGTGTCGAAGGCCGCCGGACGTTGGCAATTGAGATAGGTGCTCAGGAACGGCGACGGGGCAGTCGCGTTCGCCTCGTCCAGCGCCGCATAAGCGGCTTGTAGCGCCGGCATGAGCCCCGCGTGCTCTCGCGGACTCAGCCCGACGCCGGTCAGAAAAGCTATCTGCTGACCGAACAGGGCCGCATCTCGCTCATCCACCAGACGGTCGAGCCAGCGGCTGCTCCGCGGGCCGGGCAGCGTGATCAGGGTAACGGTTGTGCCGTGAGCGGCAATCATGAGGCGCGTGCCGGCCACCAGACAGAGGAGCAGCACGCCGGCCCTCGTGATGCCACGAAAACGCGACTGCCGCCAAGGCGCCGTGATCGCGCCGACGGCAGTAATTGCCGCCCCGAGCAAATAGAGCGCCCCCGAGGGCGTGATCGGAACGATTAGCGCGAGGACGGCCAGCAGGCTGACCGGCAGCATGAGCGCGATTCCGGCAACCAGTCCCAGGCGGCGTAACATCAGGGAGCCGCTTTTTCCGAGTCGTGGAATCTCCACCTGACGTTTCCTTCCGCTAACCGCGCCGTCGTTTTCCCGATGGCGGCCCGACCGAACGACGTGCGGCGCGACGGCGCAGCGGGCCCCGTTGCCCCATTCCAAGTATACTCCTTGACGGCGAACGAGTGCGGAGCTATCACTAGCGACAGGGTAACTGCTCACATTCGGAAGAGTCGGCACGCGCCGCGCCGGGTTTCTTGACGAAGCACCCGATCCGCACAACGTAATGGACCGCACGATGACCTATTTCCGGACGCACCCATCAACGCAACCCGTTCCGCTCGATCCGCAACTATGGGCCGCCATTCAGGCGGAACCCGATCGGCTGTACGTGCTGCCCCTGGACGAGTTTCGCGCGGTCGCGGAACAACGGGCCGAAAAAACGCCGAAACTGAACGCGCCGGTGCAGGCCGTCGAGAACCGCCGTGTCGCCGGACCGGACGGCGAGATTCCCATCCGCATATTTTATCCCCAGGGCCGTGGCCCGTTGCCGGTGCTGGTCTATTTTCACGGCGGCGGCTGGGTGGTTGGCACTTTGGACACCCACGACGACGTGTGCCGCGCGCTCTGTCATCGTGCGGGCTGCGTGCTGGTCTCGGTGGATTACCGGCGGGCGCCCGAGTCCAAGTATCCGGCCGCCCTCGACGATTGCTGCGCCGTGCTGGAATGGATCGCAAAGAACGCCGCGACGATCGACGGCGATTCCCGGCAGGTCGCCGTGGCCGGCGACAGCGCCGGCGGCAATTTGGCGGCGGCCGTGGCGATCCGCGCCCGCGACCAAGAACGACTATGCCTGGCCCTGCAAGTGTTGATCTATCCGGTAACGAATTACGGTTTCGATACGGCGTCCTATCATGAGAATGCCGACGGCTACGGACTCTCGCGCGATGCGATGATGTTTTTCTGGGAGAGCTATTTGGCCCATGCCGGCCAGGGCAGCGAGCCGTGTGCCTCACCGTTGCGAGCGGCGAACCTGGCCGGGTTGCCGCCGGCGCTCATTCTCACGGCGCAGTTCGATCCGCTGCGCGACGACGGCGAAGCCTACGCCGCCCGGCTCCACCGGGCGGGCGTTCCCGTTCGCCTCACGCGATACCTCGACATGAACCACGGTTTCCTGATGTGCGCGGCCATGTTCCCCTCGGCCGCTTGCGCCCTTCAGGAGATCGCCGACTGGTTGAAGGAAGCATTCCGAACGTGACGCAGAACGCGTTGCGATGGAACTGAAGCGCCGCACGATCAGGGCTTCGGCGGAGGCGGGGCGGAAGCCGACGAGGTCTCTCGATACGGTTTTCCGAGTTCGTACTGGCTGATGCGGCCCTGCAAGGCATCCGCCAAAGCCGGTCGGTTCTGTTGTCTGGCCAGTTGCAAGGCGTTGCGCGCGGCGGCCACGGCCTCGGGAAACCGCTCAGCCTCGGCATAGGCGGCCGCGAGCGTACCGAGGATGGCCGGTTCGTGGCCGCCGGAGAGCTTCAACGCCCGCTCGGCAAGTCCGACGGCCTCACGGCCATCGCGGACGGATGCGTTCGGGTTGGTGGCCAGAAGCCAGGCGGTATTGTTTAGCAGAGCCACATCGTTCGGCTGTAAACGCAGCGCTGCGCGCCATTTCGCAAGCGTCTTCAGAATTCCTTCTCGCTGAGATACGACGACGGCCAGATGTTGGCGCGCCTCGGCGTCGTCGGGCTTGAGGGCCAGCACCTTCTGGTAATGGGCGATAGCCGAGTCAACCTGCCCACGGCCAGCCAGGATCACGGCCAGGTTGTAGTGCGCCTCGGCGTAGTCGGGCTTGATTTCCAGCGCCGTCTGATAATGAGCGACGGCCGAGTCAACTTGGCCGCGGTCGGTCAGGGCGTTGGCCAGGTTGTTGTGCGCCTCGGCGTAGTCGGGCTGGATTTCCAGTGCTTTCTGGTAATGGGTGATGGCCAGGTCAACCTGGCCGCGGCCGGCCAGGGCGTTGCCCAGGTTGTTGTGGACCTTGGCATAGCCGGGCTTGAGTTCCAGCACCTTCTGGTAATGGGCGATGGCCAGGTCAACTTGGCCGCGGCCGGCCAGGGCGACGGCGAGATTGTTGTGGGCCTCGATGTGATCGGGCTGGATTTCCAGCGCCTTCCGGTAATGGGCGATGGCCGAGTCAACCTGGCCGCAGCCGGCCAGGGCCACGGCAAGGTTATTGTGGGCTTCGGCGTCGTCGGGCTGGATTTCCAGCCCCTTCCGGTAATGGGCAATGGCCAAGTCAACCTGGCCGCGGCCGGCCAGAACGTTGCCCAGGTTGTCGTGGGCCTCGGCGTAGTCGGGCTTGATTTCCAAAGCCTTCCGGTAATGGGCGATGGCCGCATCAGCCTGTCCGCGGTCAGCCAGGGCCTTGCCGAGGCGGTTCTGGGCAACGTTGTTCCGCGACGTACAAGCCAAGGTGTGGTTCCAGAGCGTCTCGTTATCGCACCAAAAGGTCGTCTGTCGCCACGCACAACCCATCAGAACCAGCAGCATCAATGCCGACGCGACACTGCACACCCAGCGACGCTGCGTTGAAGACGGCCATACGCCGGTCACTCCCCACGCCAAGGCGATGCACAAGCCAATTTGCGGCAAGTAGGTGTAGCGGTCGGCCGTGGCTTGCAGCCCCGTCTGCGACAGCCCGATCACCGGCACCAGCATCCCCAAGTACCACAGCCAACCGACGATCAGGTAGGGTCGCCGTCGCCAACCGGCCAAGGCTGCCGCGGAGACGCCCGCCAGGATCGCGGCGGACGCCACGAGTTTCCCGATCGGCAGGTCCGCGCCGGGATGGGGATAAAAGACGGCCAGGCCGAGCGGGCAACACGACTGACCCACATAGGCAACGTACGAGACCAGGGCATTGCCGAGCCGCCAGCAAAAAGGAAGCCGATCGAGGGGCACCACCGCTTCGCCCTGGGCCCACACGGTTGCCACGCAGGAGAGGGCCGTCAGCAGCAGCAAGGGGAGCTTTTCCATGGTCAGATACGCGAAACGGCGCCATGAGCTCCCGGCAAACCGTCGCAACGGCCAATAATCCAGCACGAGCAGCACGAACGGCAGCGTGACCAGCATCGGCTTGGCCATCAGCCCGGCGGCAAATAGGGCGATGACCAACAGGTATCGGGCCAGGGAGAAAGGCCGGCGCACGTAGCGGAGATAGGCCGCCAATGTCAGGACAAAGAACAGGCCGCTCAGCACGTCTTTGCGCTCCGAAACCCATGCCACCGATTCCACGTGCAAGGGATGCACGGCAAAGATCGCCGCCACCAGCGCGCCGGGCCAGAAGCCGCCGGTCATCCGCCAGAGGACCAGAAACAACAGGATCGTGGTGGCGGCGTGCACCAAGACGTTGGTCAGATGGTGCCCACCGGCGTTCAAGCCATAGAGCTCGCAGTCGCACATCAGCGAGACCCAGGTGAGCGGATGCCAGTTCCCGGCATGGCTGCGCATGAATGCCCAGGTGAGTCCCTGCGCGGTCAGCCCGTGTGCGACTTGAGGATTTTCATAGACGTACAGACCGTCGTCGAAGTCGACGAACTCGTAGCAGGCCGCCTGGCCAAACACCAGCGCCACCGCCAGCAGCAGGAAGCCGCAAACGGTCAATATCAGGCAGCGGTTTTGCCTCTCGGGCTCCGCGTCCCGCGAGACATCCTGCAAGCCGGCAGGACCGTCGTGGTCGGCACGCCGGTCGCGCGGGGGAGGAACTGCCTGAACACCGTGTCCAGGTTCAGGCTTTCTGGGTGGCCGGTCCCTGTTTCGCTTTCGGCCCATGCGGTGTTACGGTTTGTAAGAAACACTCACGGTCACCGACGGGTGAGCGATTTGTGGTTCGATCCCACACTTCAAGGGACATACGCAGGAGATCATCGGTCTCGCGCGGATGCAGTTGGGCGATGGCTACCGATTCTACTGGGTGCCGAAGACCCCCGGGCAAGGAGCGGCAGCCGAGTGGCGTTCGTCAATGGCTTACGACTCCTATACTTGCCAGCCGCCTTTTCCACCATATGTAAAAATCGAGCGTTTTTTCGAAGAGTTTGGGGGCTTGGGTTCGAAATCGCTCGGCGAAGGCCCATCTGCGGGCGGCCTTGTCGTACAAGCGGTCTACGGCGGCGATGGCCGCCGGATTGTGCGGTCCGACTTCGATCAGCCGGTCAATCTCCTTGCCGTCATACAGGCAAAGGATTTTCTGAATCAGCTTGTACCAGTACAACGGCGTCCGATAGACATCAGGCCGGCTGGCCGTGGTCAGAGAGGCGTAGATCGCCACCGCCGATTCATAGGGATCGGAGGCAAACTTGTCCAGTAAACCATCGGCGACCACCCGATCATAAAATGGGGTGCCGGGGAAGGGCGTCATACTGAAAGCCCGTACTCGGAAGGGGCGGCGAAGACGGTTGAGGGTGAGGCAAACCTCGCGCAGATCGTCTTCCGTCTCATAGGGCGAGTCGAGAATGACGTCGACCGAGTAGCTGATCCCCAGTTCGGCCATCATGTCACACGCCTTGACAAACGAGTCGTTCGTCTCGTAACGGTGGTAGAACTCGCGATTCAGGCGCTCTGAGCCTTGCAGACCGATGCAGGCAAATTTCAGCCCTCCTTCCTTGAGCATCAAGAGTCGCTCGCGCGTACAGAAACGGGGCATGATGTTGATAATGAGTGGCCAGCCGAACTCGGCCTTGAAGCGGGTCGAGAACTCCCGCAGCCAATCGTCCGACCCCGTGAAGAATGAGTCGTCACCCTCGGTACCGCAGCCGTGCAAGAACGGCATTTTCGCTTTTGCCCAATGTAGTTCTTCCATCACCCGGCCCACCGAGGCCCGCGACAAATGCCGCGAGTTGACGTTGCAGCAATACTGGCAGTGGTAAGGGCAGCCGCGGCCGGTGGTGAGAAAATAGTACCATCCACCCGCAGTCAACGGCTTCCAGCGCTGCGCCTCGCCGTAGTGGATCGTGGCGTCGTCGCGAATCAAGTAGTGGTCCTCGAAATCGTAATCGGGGAAGGGAAGTGTTTCCAACTTCAGATACGCCTCGTCCAGGATCGGGTTTCGCACGATGCCGCCGTCGCGCCGATAAACCAGGCCGCTCACCCCCTCGGGGCTGCGATTGCGAAGGATGTCGACCAGCGGCAGTTCTCCGGGACCCATCACCACGAAGTCCACGCCCTCGCACAGCGATTCGTCGGGACATAGCGTGGGATGTATCCCGCCGGCAATGATGCACCCTTTCCATCCCCCTCGCCGCAGGTACGGCACGACCTCTTGGAACGCGCGGAGGTTTCCCGTCATCAAGGAAAAGCCCAGGTGGGTGATGGCGTTGTCTTTCAGAAAGGCGAGCAGCCGCGCCATTTGGCCGCCGCTGAGCCTGGCCTTCTGCTGAAAGGTTTCCCGAGGAATCAGGGCCTCAGGCAGAAAGGCCGCTTGTCCTCTAAGCAGAAGGAACAGCAGGTTTGTAGGAAAACCCTGCGCCTTCACGTAGGACGCGAGATAGCGCACCGAGTTGCCGTTATGGTTTCCCATCTCCACCAGCGCCAAACGACTGTTGCTCATCATGTTGCCTTTGTGCGAAGAGAGCGATAGCGAGTTCTATCAATGCACCTGGCAGCGAACGCGGCCGCAGGCATACGAAGAAGACATTCTCCCCCAATTTGATTGTAATTGACTTTTCCCTTCGCCGCAACTATCAGTGCGGATGGCGCGCATTGGCAGTGTCCTAATTTGGCCTTTCAGGTGGTGCTACGCCCCCAGTCGTTTTCCTTCGATTTTTTGCTTCCTCAACAGAATTCGCGGGCGAAGTTTGGCGCGGGAAGGCGAAGAGGGACGCCTCTATCTAGTGCGGATTGAGATCGACCTGGGCATCCGATAGAACCGCCCTCAGCGTCTCAATGCTGTCGGAAGTACAGAGCCGCGTCGATTCATGGGCGATGGACTTGGCGCGGTATGGCGTCAGGTCCATTGCGTCACTTGCCGGTGCCGGAAGTGATGCCTTTGCCCGGCTCGGAGACGGTCGCTCCCCGCGTGCAAGTGCGCTTACGCGAGCGTGAAACGTTGCGAGAGCAAGGGGTTCAATGCCTCGACGGGACAACGGAGGAAGCCGCCGCATTTTGATGATACGGCCTTCCGGCCTCGTACAGTGCCAGCCGGGCCCGCAAGGCATCGGCCAAAACGGACGCCTTTTGCTGCACGGCGAGTTCCAGGGCTTTGCGGGCGGTTGCCACGGCTTCGGGAAACCATCCCACTTCAGCGTAAGCAGCGGCCAGCACATCGAGAATATCCGGCCGGTCGCCCCCGCAGAGGTGGTTCGCCCGTTTGGCGTGCTCGATCGCCTCGGCGCCGTTTCGCAGCGATGCCACGGGACAAGTCGCCAACAGCCAGGCCCAATTCTTCAGGAACTCCTCGGAGTCGGGCTGGAGCTGCAGCGCCGTCCGAAAATGGGGCACGGCTTCAGCGAACTGGTTCCGGGCGAGCAAGGCATTGCCAAGTCCGACGTGGGCCGCGGCGCAGTCGGGCTTGATCTCCAAAGCTCGCTGAAACTGGGCCATGGCCTCCGCCGGTCGGCGCGAGCCTTCCAAGATCTTGCCGAAATTGATGCGGATGTCCACGTCGTCGGGCGCCAGAGCCAAGGCCTGCTCAAACTGGGCCAGGGCCTCGGCCGGCCGCCCGGAGTTGGTCAAGGCGATGCCCAGATTGTTGCGCGTCGTGGCGTAGTCGGGGCCGTTCCGCAGTGCCCACTGAAATTCGTCGATCGCCTCCACCGGCCGCCCGGCGCTGATCAAGGCATTGCCGAGATCGCTGTGGATCGTCACATCGTTCGGGAGAGTTTTCAGGGCCTGCTGGAACTGGGCGATGGCCTCCGTCGGCCGGCCTTGGCTGGCCAGGACTTTGCCGAGGCCGGAGTGAGCCTCGGCGTTGTCGGGCTCGATCTCCAAAGCCCGGCGAAACTGGGGAATCGCTTCCGCCAACCGCCCTTGGCCGACGAAGGCGAGGCCCAGGAGGCTGTGCGTTCCCGCATGGGTCGAATCGACCTTCAAGGCCCGCTGAATCTGGGCGATGGACTCGTCATAGTGTTGGTGAAAATCGCGGCTTGTCCACTTCGCGGGCGACACCCAGCAGTAAGCCGGTACGGTCAGGCAGGCGGCCACGACGACGCTGCCGAGCAGAATCCCCAGCACCCCTCCCAGCCGTAACGCCGGCCAGATCTGACCGGCCATGCCCGGAGTCATCAGCGTTGATTTGCGCCGCAACCACGTGGATCGTATCCCATAAACCGCCAGGCCGGCAAAAGCAATGACGACGGTCCCGACGCGCTGCAGAAAGCTGACGGTCTGAAAACGAGACGAGTCCTGCGTAAAGAAATAGGGTGTCGGCAGGAATATCGGCAAGGAAACCAGGAAACAGGCCAGCAACAGCCGGCGAAGTCCGGGGACGCTTTCACGCTGCCAAAGCCAGAGCAAGACGAGCATCACCGGCAACAGTGTCGCGTAGTGATATTCCTGGGCATCATAGTAACTGAAGAAGTGGGCAAGAACGCACAACGATATCGTCACCAGCGCCGCGCGCAGGCGTTGCTCCCGCTGCTGCAAGATCAACGGAGAGAAGCTCATCACCACAACGGCCAGCAGCGGAATCTTATAGAACAACGGAGAAACCTGGCGACCGAGAAGCCGATCGACGAAAATGGGCAATGAGTAGCGCCCCACGTCTCGTTGCAATTCGGAGATCATCGGAACCACGTCATTCGGGAACTGGTACGAACCAGAGCTGAGCCTCAGCATGTTCCCCCAGTGCCCGCCGTTGTAACCGCCGGGATTCAACCTCCCCACGAGCAGGAACAACAACGATATGGCCGCATAAATGCCCAGCGGCAACAGCAGCTTGCGCCGCGTTTCGGGCAGGAAGAAAAGTATCGGCAGCATCGGCAAGACCATGGGCTTCGACAGCAGTGAAATCAGCAAGCCCAATTGAATCCAGCGCAAATACCGCGATTGCGATTGCGGCTCTTCCGCCAAGCGCATCAACCCGCTGGCAATCAGCGCCACGGCTATCACGGTCAAGACGTGCATCTGCGCAAGCCACAGCATCAGGTAGATCGACGGCGAGCAGAAGATCGCGAAATAGGCAAAGCCACGGTAGGCCGGCGTCTGGAATGGCGAGGCCAGCAGCCACGCGCTCACCAGCAGCAGCCCCAGCGAAACCGCCACAAACAAGTCGTAGGCCAGCCACGGAGTCAAGGGCGCGGTCCACGATCCGATGAGCACGGCAATCACCGGATGGACCGTGTACCCTCCGGCAAAGGGGCCGAAGGTACCGATATCCGTGCAGAAGATACTGTTACCGATCAAGAGGTTGTTGTATCCCCGCGGAATGGAGAAAAAATCGATGCCCGGCTTGCCGTAACAAGTAACGACGGCAACCCTGTCGAGAAATCGCCACCGGAGGGAAGCGACCATGGCCGCCGTCCAGACGACGGCTGCGAGGACGAACAAATTGCGAACCACCGTACCCCGCGACATGGCGCGTTTTTGCCTTGGAGAGTTGCCCTTGCACTCGCGCAGCGGGCTTCGGTCGCAGAGAGACCGGCGCACGTCTCGACGGCACAGCCCCCAGCGCGGAGAAGACCACCACACCTGTCCACTGTAATAATTGTAATCGCCAAAAGATGCTGGTGGAAGAGAAAGGGTGCGACTTGACGGGGCAGGCTTCGTACTTGTAGGGGGGTATTCACCTAGGCTTATCATCCGCCTGTGGCTGGCGAAGATCGCCGAGTTGGATGCGGGGATCAAGGAACTCCAGCGGCAGGTGAAAGGCAAGATCGTTTTCGGCCGGGGGCGAGGACAGCGGGACGCCGGGCCCTCGAAGGCGGCATCGCGTTTTGGCCCCGGCCGCCGCGCTGCTTGGCAGAACGGCTCAAGGCAACGGGGGAACCGGCGGCAGGGTTGGCTGGCGATAGGCACGACTTTCCTGGTAGAGTCGCAGCCGAGCCTCGATCTGCCTTGCCGACAGCGTCTCTCCGGCCGCGCGGGCCAGCACGATGGCCTTTTGGGCCGTGGCGATGGCGTCGGGAAAGCGGCCTGCCGCGGCATGGGCGACGGCCAGCGCGTCAAGACACGCGCACGAATGGTTGTCCGTCAACTGGCAGGCGCGCTCCGCCACGGTCACCGCTCTAGCGGCATCGCCGCGCTGCGCGGGTTCCCGCGTCGCCAGCAGCCAGGCCAAGTTGCAGTAGGTCACGGTGTCCTCGGAGTTCCGTTGCACGGCCTGCTCAAGATACGGCCTTGCTTCGGAATTCCGATCCGTCGCGAACAAGGCGTTGCCCAAGTTGCCGAGCAGGTCGGCCGAGTCGGGATGCTGCGCCAGTTCCTCCCGGCATTGCCTGATTCGCGGGTTGACTTCGCAACCCTCGACGACCGTCATGACGTGATAGTATTCCTTCGTCGCCGGGCCCGCGGCAAAGGGAAGCTGCCCCCAACCGGCCGCGTAGAAGCCGGCCATGGTCCCTCGCCGCATCGTGGCCAAGTAAGGGCAGGTAGCCAATTCGATGGCGACGCTTTTCGAAAACGTCTCTTCAGGCAGGGAGAACGCTTCGCTATTGAAATCTGAGACAATCAGCACGTTGCCGGGCCGCAAGCGGTCGCGGACAATGTCCAGGCTTTTGAAACCGTACGATTCCAGGTAATACTGGAAACCCCAGTGGCCGGCAAACAGCACGCTGTCTTTTTGCTGCGCGTACTGGTCGCGAATTCTGCGGGCCGCGGCACGGGCGCTATCCGCCCAGCGGGTGTCGGCCCAGGTAACGGCTGCCGCCAGCAGTCCAACGAAAACCAGCGGCAAGAACCTCCAGGGAAACGGCCCGCCCGCCGCCCCCTTCGCGCCCCGGTCGAGGCGCCGGACAATCAAGATGCTTGCCGCGGGAGCCATGGGAAGGATCGTCTGTCCATTGACCGTCCAATTGATCATCCAACAAAAGACAAAGGTCCCCAGCGTCCAAAGAACCAACAAGGCCGATTCGGCGTCCCTGGCACGCCAAAGGTCGGCCACGGCGAGCGCCAACAGTCCGATTCCTCCGGCGACGAAGACGCTCAAGTGCAGCACCATGCCTTTTGTCGGGCAGTAGAGCATCAAGACCATCAGCCCTATCCCCAGCAGAGCGGCCGCCAACACCCGCCGCGACCAGAGCAGCGGCGCGTAGAAGATTATCGTTGCCAGACACCCGCCGGTGAAGGAAAGGGTCACGATGCCGCGAGCCAGACAACGCCGGAACAGCCAACTGTCGGCGTCGTGCATCACCACCGCGTGCCGACCTGCCTCGCCCAGCGGCGAACTTCCGCAGAGCGAACGCATGACGAAATCATAGATGAGGAAGACGACAACCGGGATAGCGAGGTAGAGAACCCGCCATCCCACGCGCGGCCAGCGCAGCAACGAATACACGAGCAGCAACGGGACAAAGGCGGCAGCGAAATATTTCGTCAGTGTCGCGGCCGCGATCAGGCAGGCAGAGAGAATGGCGAAACCGTGGCTGCCCCGTTCTCCGCTCCACAGCCACAGGGCTACCCCCCACACGATGAACGCCAGCGTCATGGTGTCGCACATCAGCGTGGTGCTGGAAAGGAAGAAGACCGGACAAAGCAGCGTCGCCAGCGCGGCCAACAGCGGCTCCGTGCAGAAGCGGGCGGCCAGAAAGTACGTTCCCAAGACGGCTGCCACCGCAAAGACAAGAAAGGCCAGATGCATCGCCGTTTCGCTCCACCCAATGCAGCTTGCCACCAGGGCGATGTAGTAACTGGCCAGGGGAGGATTTGTCGCCACCTCCGCCATCGGCATCTCGCTGCCATACCAATTGAGCTTGAACCCATAGGGGTCCGCCGGGTGGAGGCAAATCTGCCGCGCCGCGTAGAGAAAGAGGGGGTCGTCGGTGTTGAAGGCCTTGTCCGCAAAGGGCGCCAAACTGACGACCGTCGCCACAACGCAAATCGCCGCGCCCAGCCACGCCCGCCGGCTTGGTGCTTCGGCCTGCTTCGGGGCCGACGCAGACGTCGCCTGTGGACCCGTCGCCGGTGAGCCTGCCAACGAGAAAAGATGAACGTCGAACGGGAAAAGCTGGCGGGGCGAGCCAATCGTCTGCATACTATTGAAGATACCGCCCCCGTGGTCAAAAGACAAGAACGCAGCACCAGAAGGTGTGCCCAAACTTAATGGCGGTGCTAAACAGCGGTATTCCGAAGGTGACGCGGAACCAATTGCGATTGGCAAGGTGAACGTCGAAAGCGTTCCGCAATTAACCGTCGACCCATTAGATCGAGGTGTTGGCGACCAACAGCCAATCTTTGCCCCACGGATCGACGCCATGGGCCAGCGACCAATCGCGATTGGCTTCCCTGTACAGGTAATCGGTGATCCCCGCGTCCTTGGCCACCATCGTCGAGTTGAGCAGGCTTTCTCCGCTCGCTGCCCCCGCAGGAACGCCCAGGAGTTGGTTCTGCTGGACCGGATAGCCGGTTGCAGCCGAGGAATCGCCCGCGTCGTTGCCGGGCCGTTCGGCCATCGTCGCGTTGGCGGCCGCGAGGTTCTGGATCCGCGCGCTGCCAAGGTTGGTCACCCCGGCTTCTGCACCGACCCCGAAGCTCTCAAACGCAAAGTCCTGGGAGATCAGGGTCGCATTGGCATAGAACGGGCCGCCGTAGACCTGACGCCCATTGTAGGCAATGGTGGATCCCACCACGGAGCTGATGCCCCACGGATTGTAGAGCTCGAACGGAGTGCTGCTCGTCGCGTTGTAGCCGACCACCGCGTAGGCATGCGTGCCTTGCGAGTCGCCCACGACCAGGTTATCGTTCGCGTTGGGACTGGAGCCGAGGACGATCAGTTGGCCCGCATTCCAGGCGCTGGCGATGTTGGTGGGGTTGACAACGTAGTCGTTGGCCGACTTTCCGGTGATCGCCTGCAACGCCCAGGCCGGGTCGCCGCCGTTCAGCGCGTTGTAGGAGTCGCTGCCCTCGCTTCCGGTGGTGACCCAGTTGGCCCCGTTGGCCTCGGCGTACGCCTTCTCGGCCAGGGCCACCCACAAGACGCCGTTGGTCGCCTGATCGTAATAGGTGCCACCGGCGGGCAGTTCCGTATCCACGGTAAAGTAACCGGCAACGCCGGCGCTGTTGAACAAGCGGACCGTGTAGAGGTTGACCGTGGCGCCGTTCTCCACCGTGGTGCCGGCCGCGGTGAACATGCTCTGGATGTCCGCGGGATCGCGGGCCGCCACCTCGGCCAGACTTGCCATGAGCCAGCAGTCGCCCACTTCACCCTGGTGCACGTCCAGGTAGGATGGCGCCCCGCTGGTACCGAAGAGCGAGCCGCTGACGAGCGTGTACGCGGCGGCCGCCGCGGGCTCACTTACTGCCGCTGCCCCCCCCGCACTGGTCGTGGCGCTCTGATAACTGGCCCAGGAAGTGCCCACCGCGTTGTAAGCAGCCACGTCGAAATAATAGGTCGTATTGGCACTCAGCCCGGTGACCGAACAGCCGGTGGCGCCGCTGCCGTAGCTGCCGACCTGTGACCAGGCGCCGTTGATCCATTCGTCGACCAGGTAACCGCTGGCGCCGGAAACGCTGTTCCACGAGACGTTGATCTGCGTGCTGGATGCGGCCGTGGCCTTGAACGACGGGGCGGCCGGGGGCGCAAGACTCGCGATGGTTGTGACGCTCCGGTAGTTGGCCCAGGAAGTGCCCGCCGCGTTGTAAGCACCCACGTCAAAATAGTACGTGGTGCCGGGACTGAGCCCGGTGACCGAACAGCCGGTGGCGCCGCTGCCGACGCTGCCGAGTTGCATCCAAGAGCCGTTGAGCCACACATCGACCAGGTAACCGCTGGCGCCGGAAACGCTGTTCCACGACAGGTTGACCTGCGTGCCGGACACGGCCGTGGCCCTGAGCACCGGAGCGGCCGGTGCCCTGGCGGCGAACAAGCCGGAGCGGCTGGCAGCGGCCGCGGAGGGCGCTGAGACCAGGCCAATTCCGCTGTGCTGGTTATTGCCTGCCAGCAAAGCAGAAACGCCAATGGTACCGGTGAAGCTCTGGGCGCTCGGCACTGCGGCGAGGCACGCCGTCAGCAGTTCGCGACGTTCCAGATTCTCGAATTGCAGTTGCCGCAGAGGTCGCCGCACTTTCGTGCGACCGCTTCTCTTCCCTGGCCCGCGCTGAATTGGGTTCTCGTGACTGGAGTTGAGCATGACGTGTCCTCTCCGTACTAGGCTGCCGAGGCCGACACCAGCTTCCCCTAACGCCATTTCCTCTCCGATATTATAAGACTCTTTCCGAAAACGAAAAGCGGGCGACGCACGGGGGGCCGACATTTCGAGGCAAGTTCTTCCTCGGAACTGCTAGCACTTTTGGCCGGATTTCTGCCGACCCGGCGTCTCTGCCATGAAACACCCCCCCGGTCGGCGGTTGTCTGAGGCCAAAGGGCCAGATCGGGCGATGCACGCCGCCGTGCCGGCGGCGGCTAAACATGGCAGTTGCTTCCTGTTCTCGGCATCCTCCTTGTGGGCGGTGGAGTGTCAACCGGGGCGATGATATACTGAAACCCTCTCGTCCCGGGAGCGCCAATCCGCATGAATGATCATCGAACGATCCCCTCCGGCCCTGCGCAAGGCCTTGGCCATCGGCTACTACCGCCCGCGCGGCTTGGAACCGGCGGCCATCCCCTGCGTCGCCGCCGAAGGCGCGGGACTGGTGGAGTTCTGAGCCGGTCATCGCGACTGGTGTTCGAGCTCATTCCAATCGATCGGCTCCCCGCCATCGCGGGTGAACAAGGCCCCGAGCGTTTCGGACCGGATCGAGGACGGCAGGAATCGCACTGAACCGTCTGCCAACCCGATGATGAACCCGCCGGCCCGCATGCCCAAGAGACCTTTTTTCGGATCCGCCTGGTCATACTCGAAATCATCGGGCCTGGTCCAGATCACGGCCTTGGCATCGGGCACCTCGACCGTCATGATCGTGTTCGCGCTGCCGTCGCGAATTTCGCTGAAGCTAATGCCCCGCTCGCCGGGAAAGACGGTCTTCTTGCCACGCACCGTGAGATAATTGGTCCTTCCCGCAGCGGAAACACTGCTGCTCGGGTCCTTGTAGACGATAGGAATGCGGGCAATGAGATTCTGGTTATGCGGGCTGTCCCACGGTTCGTCGAGATGGAACTGCTTGTACAACGGGTCTTCGCCGAGAAACGGCAGAATCAGCACGCGCCAACTCAAGAGCGGCTTGCCGTCCTTGTCGACCGTATAGGCCGGTGGGAACGTCTTATGCGCATAAGCGTAGTTGTGCATCGCCAGGCCGATTTGCTTCATCTGGTTCATCGACTGCATCCGCCGGGCAGCACTCCGCGCATCGGAAATCGCCGGCAGCAGCAGGCCCGCTCCCAGCGAGGCGGTCAATGCCGTATCGCCACCGGGCAAGCTGTGCTGCTGGACGATTTCGATGCCTCCCTTCGTGCGCCGCACGGTCGTTACCGCGGGCGACAAGTGGTCGCGAATGGCCCGGGCCGAGGGCATCATCGCTCCCAGATCGACTCCCATCCTTCGCTGCGTCGCTGCCAAGGCCCTCGTCCAAACCGAAACCATGGGATAGAGGATGTCGAACACCCGCCGCGAGTCGCAATAGGCCAACTTCAGCGGCCCCGTCTCGCCCTGAAAGGCCTGGGCAACCTCCGCGGTTTGGGCCAGCGACTTGAAGCCGGCCGGCCGGGAAAGATACGCCTTGATGCTTTGCGGGAACAGGGCCACGATCAGTTCCTTTTCCGTCATGCACCAGGCGGGGGCCATGAAGGCACGACGCGGGCCCAGATCGACGGAGTAGATTTGCTTGCCTGCAAACTCCTGTGTTTCCAGCCGCGGGGGACCGGGGCGATACATGGGCAGGTCGTCCTCTTCGGACGATGGGCTCGGCCACAACTTGAGCAGCTTGGCATGGGTCGCCGCCGCCCGCTGGGCGTCCTTCAGCGACACGACCAGCGTCAGACCGGTGAAGACGCCCCCTTCGCTCGGCGAATCGAACACCCGCCAGGTGTCGCCCAAGGGCTGCAAAACGTCGTCCTCGAGCTTCAAGTCCAAATGATTCTCCAATATGGCCAGGCCCGCGGCGATCCTCTCCTTGGCCGGTGGATCGACCTTTTCCACAATCGACCGGAAGATGTCGAAGGCCTGCGGCGGACTGAGCCGAAACGCCAGGGCGAACGTGGCGTCCTGGGGGATGGGCTCCACGTCGGCCAGCGCGAGCGGCTTGGCATCGGCCATGCGAAAGATGCCCTCCGGTTCGCCATCGATGCCGAGCCGCGTCTTGTTGATGCATCCCTTTTGATCGAAGCCGGTGACCGAACTCAAAGTCGTTACGTTGTTCAGGCCGAGGGCCGGGAGCAGCGTGGCCGCTTTCGGGCCGGCCAGCGGCGTCACGAACCGGAGGATCGCCTTGAGATTGGCGTAGGTCACCGTCGAAACGTGTTCGACCGGCAGTTGCTCGCGGAGTTGGACGAGCCACTTGGGCGGGCTACCCTGGAGCCGCGCGATCATGCCTTCCACCTCGCCTTTGCCCGTGCCCGCCAGCAGGTACTTGCCGTGGAAGCCCGCCACGATTTTCCCATCGGGGCTCGCGAGAAATTTCTCACCGCTAATCTCGATGTGCTTGATCCGGGGACCGGCCGCCTTGGCCAGTTGCTCGATTTTTGCTTCCAGCTTCGCCGCGTCGTCACCGCAGTTCACGGCAATTCCCCCGTGCGGAACAAGCCTGCCCGATTCCCTTTCCACGCGCGAGACATAGAGCGCCAGCGGTCGAGTCAACAGAAGTTTGAGCAGGTCGGCCGAATCTTCGGGCGAGATTCCCGGCGGCAGGCCGTTGCGGCCGGCCGATCGCACCAAAATGGAACGCAGCGCGCGATCCAAGGCGGCTGCCGCGCTGCGCACCTCCGGCTCGGCCAGCAGTTGCTCGGTTTGGTTGCTGCTTTTCGGATCGGGCACGGCCATGCCGGCCGACATCACGTAGGCCAGGCACTCTTCGGGAGCCAGCGCCACCAGGGCCGGGTCTTCCGGCAGCGGCGGCGCCCCCAGCGGAAGGCCAACGCCCAGCGTCCATAGAACCAGCCAATGAAACGGTGAGAAGGAACCCATATGCGTGCTCCGTTGCTGGAAAAGAGTCCTGATCGCACACTTGTTGGGGCGGCAGTTGTACTGCCGCCCCCAGGATCGCGGCACAAACAGGGGCGGCAGTGCAACTGCCACCCCAACATTTGACTTTTTCAACGGACTGCTAACCGCACAAAACCGAATACGGGTCAAAGTAACGATACGGCCGCAAGTGTCAACCCTCCTCCGTGAGGATAGAGCTGAAAAATCAGTCGCTCTGCTCTCGACGTGTCTCCAAGTCTTCCCAGCGATGGTACGCCTCGGCGACGTCGTTCTCCAGCGATTGCAGACGGGTTTTGGCCTTCACGATTTCGGCCGCATCCTGCCGATAAAGTGCCGGATCCGCCATCGACGCGTGCCACTGGCTCAGTTCCGCTTCCAGGGCGACGATCCGCTCCGGCAGGGCTTCCAACTCGCGCTGCTCCTGGTACGTCAGCCGCCAGCGACGCTCCTTGGCCGTCCGTGCCGGCGCGGCCTTCGCAGGGGCCGGTTCGGCCGCGGGCGCCGCCTCCGGCTGACGCTGCCGCAACCAGTCATCGTAGCCGCCGGCGTATTCCTTGACCCGGCCTTCTCCTTCCAGCGCCAGCGTGCTGGTCACCACGTTGTTGAGGAACTCCCGATCGTGACTGACCAGCAGCAGCGTGCCGGGATACTCCAGCAACATGTCTTCCAGCAACTCGAGCGTCTCGATATCCAGGTCGTTGGTCGGCTCGTCCATCACCAGGACGTTCGAGGGCTTGGTGAAAAGGCGGGCCAGCACCAGGCGATTCCGCTCACCGCCCGAGAGCCTTGCCACCGGGGCCGCCGCCTGCTCGCGCGAAAAGAGAAAATCATCGAGGTAGCCGATGATGTGGCGTTTCCGCCCCTGGACCTCGACCCAATCGGCGCCGTCGCTGATGTTGTCCCGCACCGATTTCGCGTCGTCCAACTGGGCGTGGAGCTGGTCGAAATAGGCCACTTCGAGATTTGTGCCCTGGCGGATCGTGCCGGCCTGGGGCGGCAACTCGCCGAGCAGCAGCCGCAGGAGCGTCGTCTTGCCGGAGCCGTTCGGACCGATCAGCCCGACCCGGTCGCCGCGCATAATCATGGTGGAGAAATCGCGAATGATGGGCGGCTCCGCATAGCCGAAACGGACGCCCTTGGCCTCGATCACCAGCCGGCCCGACCGTTCCGCCTCCTGGATCTCCATGCGGACCTCGCCCGGCTGCTCGCGGCGGGCAAGGCGGACTTCTCGCAATTGCTCGAGCGCCCGCACCCGCCCCTCGTTCCGCGTACGCCGGGCCTGGACTTTCGTGCGGATCCACACCTCTTCCCTCGCCAGCTTCTTGTCGAACTCGGCCCTCTGTCGGGCCTCGGCCTCCAGGGCCGCCTCTTTCCGCTTCACATAGGTCTCGTAGCCGCACGACCAACTCGTCAGTTGGCCGCGGTCGAGATCGAAGATGCGGGTGGCCAGCCGGCGCAGGAACGCCCGATCGTGCGTGACAAACAACAGCGCCGTGCTGGAGCGCAGCAGAAACTCTTCCAGCCAGCCGATGGCATCGATGTCGAGGTGGTTAGTCGGCTCGTCGAGCAGCAAAAGGGCCGGCCCGCGAGCCAGGGCCTTGGCCAACAGCACGCGGCGTTTCATGCCGGCCGAGAGCGTGGCCACGTCGGCGTCGCCCTGCAGGGTCATGCGCGAGATGACGGCCTCGACCTCCTGATGGACGCGCCAGCCGCCTTTGATCTCCAAGGTGTGATGGAGGCGATCCAGCCGCTGCCGCAAGGCGTCGCTCTCCTCGACGGCCAGGCGTGCGGAAACCTGGTGGTACTCGGCCAGCAACTCCGTCCGCGGTCCCAGTCCCCGGGTGACTTCGTCGAAGACCGTGCCACCGAGTCCCTGGGGCACCTCCTGCGGGAGCATGGCCGTGACGAGCCCCTGCTGCCGGGCGATTTCGCCCTGGTCCGGCTCGATCTGGCCGTGAAGGAGCCGCAAGAGCGTGGTCTTGCCCGTGCCGTTGCGGCCTAAGAGACAGACCCGCTCGCCGGGATCAATCGTAAAGTTGACTCCATCCAACACCAGCGGGCCGCGAAAGCCCAGCCGAACATCACGCAGCGCAATCAGTGCCATCGGCTGATGATACGGCACCCGCCGCCACGCGGCAAGGCGGGGCGGCGATGTACTCCGCACACTCCGTGTGCGGAAAGCGCAGTTCGCACACGGCGTGCGCCGGCTACAATACAGCGGCCGCCAAAAAATCGTGCCGCACCACGGTCGGCGAACCGCTTCGCCATCCCCCGCTTGCCAAGCGACTCGTACGGGAGTGAAATAATTTGCCCTCCCGCAACGTCAATACTAATGACGGCCTTTGGCATCGGAGCGACCGCGGATGAATGATCTGGAAGAAATCCGCTCCCGTCACGGCCGTTTGGTGTGGAACACCGTCTGCCGGATCCTGAGAGACTACACGGAATCGCTGGACTGTTACCAGGATGTGTTTTGCGAAGTCCTGGAGCGGACGCCGCAAGCGGAAGTGGAGAATTGGCCCGCCTACCTGCGGTGGCTCGCCACGCGCAGGGCCATCGACCGGCTGCGGATGCGGCAACGCCGGCAGGGCCGGTTCGACTCGGGCGACGTCGCCCTGGTGCAGACATCCAATCCGGGGCCTTCGGAAACCGCGCAGCTTAACGAACTGGTGGAACTGCTGCGCCATGAACTGACCAACCTTCCGCAGCGGCAGGCAGAGGCGTTCTGGCTGAACTGCGTCGAGGGAATGACTTACGAGGAAGTCGGCCGGCAATTGGGCATCGACACAAGCACGGTTGGGGTCTTGATCCACCGGGCGCGACGGCGATTGCGCACGGTGTTGATGGACCCCAGGCAAGGCAATTGCGGAGAAGGAGACCATCGTCATGAGTAATCCAGACAACGCCCAGGGCGACGCATTGCTGGAACAGGTGATCGAGCACCTGCGGCAGCAGGAGATTCCCGATTTTCCCGATCCGGAAATCACCGTTCGGGAAAACGCCAAAAAGATGACTTCCTCGGACCGGCCGATTTCTCCGTTATGGAGAATGGTCATGGATCGCCGCTGGCAACTCTCTGCGGGGGCGATGGTCGGATTGGCCGCCCTGCTGGGGTTCCTGCTGCTTTGGGGTGGAGACATGGCGCGGCCAGCGTCGGCCATGGAACGGATGGCCGAGGCGGTGCGAAAGGCGAAATCGTACAAGTACACCTCGAACGTAAAGGGTTGGTTCACCGAGAAACCCGGTGGTCCACGGTCCACGACCGAAACTTCGACGACCAAGTACTGGCTTGCCCCCGACTCCTTGCGATTGGATTACACGCTCCTTGGTGACAAGTGGAAGGGCCCCGGGCCGGAGATGTCAAATATCGCACCGGGTCTGAACAAGTGGAAGATCAACATCGACAACTCCGCCAAAACTTTCCGCCGCATGCCTCCCAATGGCAGGAGATATTTCTCGCCGTTAGATAGACTGGATAGCTTCGGCAGCTTCTCCGGCAAGGCCGACCGCGAACTGGGCAGTAAGAAGATCAACGGCCGAGAAGCTCTCGGGTTCGTGATCGCTGCCCAGAAGATCGATCCCTTTCACCCGCTGGAAACGATGGAAATCTGGATCGACCGTCAGACGAACCTGCCCCTTTTCATCCACTGCGTGAGCGAGACGGAAAACGGCTCGATCGTCGAGGACATTAGCAACATCCAATGGAATATCGACTTGGACCCGAAACTCTTCGATCTAACGCCGCCGCCAGGTTACACCGACGTTACGCCCAAAGACGTCGTGGGTTATCTGCTACAAGCGCTGCGCGGCGCGGACCCCGCCTACCGATCCATCGCCGCTTGTTCATTGGGCAAGATGGCCTCGCCCACGGAACCGGTCATTTCCGGTCTGCGAAAGGCGCTCAGCGATTCCGACAAGGGCGTGCAGGCGATGGCCGCGTGGTCCCTGGGACAACTGGGTCCGGCGGCCAAAGACGCCCTCCCCGATCTGCAAAAAGCGTTGAACGACGAGGACCCAAACGTCCGCTCCGCGGCCGCCTCTGCTCGGGAGAAAATTGAGCATCGCGGGAAGTAAGGGCACGCAGAATAACGGGATGGCATAAAACCCTTACAACCACGACGAAAATGGCGCCTCGCTATCTGCCGGCGATGTCAACGTCGGCAGAACAGCCACGTCCCAAACGCTCCCGCGCCGACCATAAGGATTACGACGATAACCGCCTGCCCGAGCGTCAACTTATGGGCAACTCGGTAGTGCTGTCGCATCAGTCGTCGGCCCCATAACTGATACTGGATGAGCAGCCCCATGCTTACTCCCAGGGCAACCCACTCCCGGCACGGACCAAACCACCCGGGACCAAAAAGCCAGCGCCCGATGAACAAGGCCGCAGTCAACTCCCAGGACAGGCAGAGAAGAAGCAAGCTGACGATAGCCGCAGTTAGTCCCCGGGCAGGAGGTGTGTCCATCACTTTTTTCCGGGCTTCTTCGGGTTGGTTGGCCGCTTCTAAAGCGTGACCCGCAAAAGCCCTTTCTCCGATCTTGTCGAATGGAAGCGGATGTGCATTCCCGCGCTACTTCGCATTTTGGGTTGGTTCCCAATAACCGTTCGCATTGGCATACGGCCGAGCATCGGTGCGCCGCCGCGTCGATTATACCCACTTGGCGAAGCGTAGGTAGGATGGCAAAGCGCAAGGGTGATTCTTCAACCGTGCCGTCTTCAAACAAGATGACACGGGCGATTTCATTATGCCCGGAAGTCGTTCGGCCCTCGGCCACGCCCTTCGTTCCTCAGGGCGTGCCACCCCAATTCGACAACTTATCGGTGTGCCTCGTCCAACAAGATCACTGTCGCCCTCGCTCGGGCCGCCGGCTGACCTTGGGGGCAGAACTGCAACGATAGTTTTCCCTTGGGCACGGTAGGCAAAGGGCCGGCAAGCTTCAGCCGCTGCAATTGGTTGCCGTTGGGATCGAACACACGGCAGACCTGCGGATCGCCCGAACCCCAGAGGTCGCCCGTTTCCAGGTACTGCTCGCTTTGAAGCGTGACCGGTAGCCCGAACGTCTCATGGCCCACGCTCAGGCGCGGATTGGTCAGCGTGCCGCCCATTTCCCGCAAGGCTTCGATGCGGCCCAGCCGCAGTTCGACGTTTTTGCCCTCCGGCGGGACGAGCACCAGCAGGTCGACGCCGACCAGGTTGTCCAGTGGCAGGTCGTGCAGGGCGAACTTGTCGCAGACGAAGTAATCCATCACGCGATCGCCTTCCGGCTGGCCCAGCTCGCAGTATTTCCAACCGGTGAAGTCGATGGGCTGGAAAAAGTGCAGCCGGGCCGCCTCGCCGAAGTCCAGCCGAATGTCGAGCACCTCGCCGCCTCCGTCGCCTTTCAGCCACAGGCCCAAGGCGCGGTGGCCGCTCATGCGGAGTGGCTTGGGGAAGGTCGTTTTGGCCTCGGCCCAACAGGGATTGTTATCGCCCGGCAGCTTGCGGGGGAAATGCATGGCCGCCGGCGGCCCCATGCACGCAAACCGCGCCACCGCGCCCGCCTGGGGATGCACTTCGCTCGTTCGCTCGAAGACGGTTTTTGCCGACGAGTTCTCGGCCGCATGGAACTGCGCCGTGGCGAAGTCGGCCACCGTGACGTTATCCTTGGCCGCGTAAGGGGCCAGCGCCGGCAGGCACTCGATGCGCACCCGCAACGGTTGCGGGCCAAGATCATTGTCACTGGACCAGGCCGTCGTCTCCACGGCGCCCGGCCGGATGATCTCGCTGGCCGGAAAACGCGCCGGCACGAGCCGATAGCGATCCGTGGGCGTTCGGGGCGGCATCAGCCGCCAGTGGCTGCCCAAGGCGCGCAGCGGCAGGCGGGTTTCATCCGGGAAATAGTGTTCCAATCGCAGCTTTTCGTACGTTCGAATCACGGCGGCCAGTTCCTCCTTGCGGCCGTTCTGCTGGAACGTCTCGACAGTCGACGGCCCGCCGGCGCAGGCGGCCAGTGCCCAGCCCACCGGTCCGTCAAAGCCCAGGCTGCGGGCGCAAACCAGCTCCACGTCGTCGGGACGCGGGCTGGGCAAGACGGGCGTGTGGCCGTAGATGCCGACCCAACTGAAATCGGGCAGGAAGAAATTTTGCGCATGGTACTGGCCCCACTGGTGCACCGTATAGTCGTCCACGTAGCGCTGGTAGCCCAGGGCCAGCGAATCGTCCTCGCCGCCCCGCGCCATCAGGTGCCAGCCGAAATGCGTGCTGCCGTTGCTGATCACCAGCACGTCGCGCCGTGCGTGCCGCAAAATGCCGGCCGCCACCTGATGGCCAAAATAGAATTGGAGCGACGGTTCGGCCACGTAGGGCACGTCGGCGCCGTCGAAACAGACCATGTCCAAACCGGCCTGGTTGATCAAGTCGGCCAGATTGCGGCCCATCTCGCCGGTCAACTCCGGATTGCCCACATACCAACCGTAGCGTTCGGCGATGTGCTCGGCCTTGGCCCCGGCCTTGTGCGGCGCCGCGCGAGTGCCGTATGCGCCCCGGACGCACTCGAGCATGGCAAAAGGAGCTTCCTTGCGGAGGCTGCGATAGGAAATGATCTCGTCGTCGATCTGCACGTCGGTACCGCCGTAGGCCCAATAGCCCCGTGCCGTGCCAAAGCTGGCCGGCAGCGGCCCCGTGGGAATCGTCGCCGCCGCGGCGCCAACGTCCGCGGCCAGGGTCGTTTCGCCCTCCTTCTGCAAACGCCGATCGGGCGTGGGGGTCACGTAGGCGTCTTCCTTGCCGATCGACGCGCTCATCACGTGAATGCCGAGTTTCAGCCCGAGGGCATGGGCCCGATCGGCCACGCGTTTGAGCGAGGCCAGGCCTTCGGGAAAGCAGACTTTCTGGACCGGATAGTGCCCAAAGCCGTTGTTCCACCAACCCAACGAGATGACCACATATTCTACGCCCAAGCGGCGGGCCGTATCGAAGACCGCCTCGGCGCGGAAAGCAGCCGGCTCTTGGGCGGCCGTCAGGGCGGTAATCATCCACGATTTTCGCGCGGCCGCCGAGGTCTTGGCCCATTGGCCGCCCAGCGTCGGGCAAGGCAGACCGTGCTCCAGTTCGATCTGGTGCACGAGCGGAAGCACCCCCGGCGTGGGGCAGGCGACGATCGCCGCCTTGCGGTGCGCGAGTCCCAAGCCGCGATGCGACGAGGCCCGCAGCGCGGGCGCGCCGCTGGCCTCGGTGCGCTCTTCCAGCGCGATTACGGCCACGCCGCAGGCGTCGTCCCAGGCAACGTTGAACCACTGGCCGACGTTCGCCGTGAGGTTGACCGGCAAATTGACAAAGACCCATTGGTCAACGGCCGCCGCGTTCTGGCCTGCGAGCCCGACGGTTTCCACTTCGAAATAGCCCCCGTGCACGCGGACCATCGCCTCGGCGGAAATCTTGCCGCCGGCAAAGCCGACGTGCAGCCGCTTTTGGCCCGCCTGCTCCGTGATGGCAACAGAATTGGATTCATGCCATTCCGTTCCGCTGCGAATCAGCATCAGCGGGCAGCCGGCGGCAGCCAACAGGTTCGTTCCGTCGCGCCGCGCAAAGCCGTGTACCCGCCCGTCGGTGCCGAAGCTGAGCCGGGCAAAGTCGCTTTGCAACACAAGGTCGCCGGCGGGGGAGGCGGCCGCCGGTGGCTCCGCCGCTGCCACCCCCGATGCGGGCAACGAGAACAACAAAGTAAACAGAGTGATACACGCGGCATAGTTGCATCGCATGGCGGGCTCCGGATCAATGGCAGGGAAGAAACGTCTTTGCGGCGGGAAAGGCGAGAGCTTTTGTCGTATCGATAGGATACCCGAGGGCTCAGCCAATGGGGACCACGGGAATGCCGGCGAGCTTGCCGTAGGCTTTCAACTGCCGCTCCAGGTTGCCGAGGACGAACAATTGGTGAAATCCCTTCACGTCACGGGTGTCGGCTACGCCATCCAGCGAGATCTCGACCGAGGTGCGGCAACAGCCCGAAGGCGGTTGCGCGATGTTGGAAACCACTTTGCCGGTCCCGACCATGATCGACAGGGGGGCCAAAACCGTATGCAGAACGGTCACCGGCTTGCCTTCCGGCCAGAGCACCTCCGGCGCCACCCCGGTGCCGGTGTGGTAGTTGCGAAGCAGGTAGGGAGCCCGGTACGGCCTATCGAATCCTTCCAGGCTGGTGGGCGACGTGCAGTGCGCGCCGATGAGCGTGTTGTTGACCGTGTTCGGCGACGGGTCCTGCTGAAAGCCGGGCCGCTCGAAGAGCAGATGGGTCATCAACATGGTCACCGTAGCGCACTGGTCTTGCTCGCAAGCGGCGACAATTCCCTCGTCGCGCAGCTTCGAATAGGCGACACAGACCGGATTCTTCCACCCCAAGCAGTCGATGGCGATGCCTTCGCATTTCTCGATCTTCATGAGGCGGCGGCAGACCACGTAGTTCTTGGCCGATTCCAGGATGTCCGCCGCGGTCGGCTCGACGATCTTCTCGGCATGCCTGGTGTAGAACTCGGCGATCGCCCGCACTTCATCGCTGGCAGCGGCCTTGCGGAACTCCTCTTCAAAACGCCGTTTGGGGATCCAGTGGAATGTTGTGCCCACGCCCGCAACCGACGTGTCCTTGGTTTCGGTACCCGCCACGAAGAGAATCCGTGCCTGCTTCATCCGCCAAAACGTACTCAGCATGCGCAGGGCGGACCCCAGCCAGCCGACGTCCTGCGTGGCACCCAGTAGGGTTTTGGGGGTGTTGCGCCCGCACTGGAGATTTGCAGTGAAACCGGTCAGGTTGCTGTAAACGATGCCGGGAATATCGCCCCGGTTCTCTACGATGTTGTTGACCAACGACCATAGGGAAAGTTCCATTGCGCAGACGATCAGGCCGTCGGGCGGCGCCTTCTTGATCTGTGCCAGGTACCGGCCGACCTCCTCCGGCTTGCTCATCGGCTTGGCCTGTACGTCGAGGCGGACCCCGAGTTTCCGTGCGGCTTCCGCGAGCGTTTTGGTGAATAATGCCTGTTGTGCGCCGACATCGCAGTTGCCGCCCGGCCAGCTCACGACAACCGGAACCTCGGGACGGATGAATGCGACGCTAACCACCGGTTTACCGGCGGCCGGCGCCTCGGCGGCGTACAACGACGAAGCGAAATCCAACAAGCCCATTTCGGTGGCCGCGGCCGTGGTCGCCATACCGGCCAGAAAGCCTCGGCGGCTGAGAGCCCTGGGACAGCCCGATGCCCTGCACGTGTTACACGAGTCCATAATGGGTGCTCCTTTTCGTGTTCGAGTGATTTTCCGGCAGCTTCTTAGCGCGGGATCGCGGTCTTGTTCTTCGCTCTACCAGAGGTTGTTCACGCGCCGGCGTCCGACACATTGTCCCACGTCATGCCAATCTTCCTGACCGCGTAGCCGATCTCGCGCAGGTAGTTGCCGTAGGCCATCATCCAGTGCGCATCGCGGGTTTCCGCGATCAGCCGCTTCCAATCGCCTTGAATCTCCACGTCCTGCTGGCTGCGGCAGATGGCATAGAACGGATTGTCGCGAACGATGCCGCGGATGCCCACCCAACGCGTTGTGGCATACTCGGGACTGATCGCGCAGACTTCCTGGCCGATGGGCATCTCGACTTTGGGGGCGGCGCCGAAGTCCGACTCGTAATGGGTCAGGATCCGCGCCGGCTCGTAGCGTTTGCCGTCCATCCGCCGCGGCGCCGTGCAATGGGCACAGGTGACGATGCCGCGGTGCGGGAAGGTCGAGTTGTGCATGAACACCGGCTTGCCGGCCACGTAGCGCAAGAGGATGCCCGGCGGCATGACCACGAAGTCCGATTCGCAGAAAGCCATGTACCCCTCGTCGTTCAGCCAGCTCAGCGGCATGCAGGCAGCCGTGTCGGAGACGGAGAACACCGTTCCCATGCACGAGGCGATGGTGAAGGCGGGGGCCTGGTGCTCGTGGAGCCATTGGCGGATGACCACGTACAGATAGAACGCCCGCTCGACGAACTCTCGCTTCGTCTCCAGCGTGGTATTGGGCATGGCCAGGCAGCGATCGGTCCAGGCGGCCGTCCGCTCCTTCCACCGCCCATCGGCCAGCAACGACTTGAGCCGCGCCGCCAACTCGTCATAGCCCAGTTCGACGATGTCCAGCTTGTAGCGCGAGCGGGCCACGGCCGGCGCGGCGTTGTCCCACTTCCCCAACGCGCCGCCGAGGGCCAGGATCCGCTGCCCGACGAAGTTCTTCAGACCGTACAGGGCCCGAAGCCGCCAGAGGACCTCCTCGTAGTCGTCGACCACCATGTCGTCGAGCGTGGTGCCCCCGTGGTTGTCGGCGCTGTTGGCCTGCCAGAGCTTGGCCGACGGAACCTTGAAAAATCTCGTGCCCAGACACTCGTAGCCGTAATAGGTGGGACCGGACTTGTGGCGCACGAACACGACCGTGTCGCGGCGGGGATCGGCCGCGCAACAGGGCCGGAACAGCGTGCCATTCGAAGCGGCGTAGAGCAGAACCACATCGAAATCGCCCTTCTGCACGTTGGCCGCCTGCTCGACGGTGGTGACCTTCACCGTCGGCAGGATCTCCAGCGGGAACTCCGCTTTCGCCTTGAGCGAATTCAGCTCGTCGGCAATGCGGTGCATTTCCTCGGCGGCCGCGGGCTCATCGTTGATCGCGCTCCACGATCGCCAGGAAGTCTTCTCCCGCCGCACGGCCACGCCGTGGGCGAGGATCGGCTGCACTCGCAGCGGACGCCCGGTGACGTGCGGCGGCTTGTCCGGGTCCCACGATGCTTCGAGCGGGCCCTCGGCCGCCACGACCGAGGAGAGCCCCAACACTCCCGCGCCGAGCCCTGCTCCTGCCACCGTGGCGAACTGTCTGCGGTTCATGCAATGCTCGCACATCTTAAGACTTCCTGGACGTTCAAGCGGCATTTCTCATCTGGGGGGCGCTCTGGTACGCTCCGAGCGGCAACCCCTCCATGTTAGCGGAGGGCCGCGCGACAATCCAGTATCTCCGCGACGGGCCAGGCCAACTGGAACGTCACGCCCCGTCTTGCTAATATGGCGGGCAGTTCTTCATACAGCGGTCATTCTGAGCGTAGGGAAGATCGTACAACGGTCATTCTGAGCGCAGCGAAGAATCTCCCCCGATTTTCCGGCGAGATCCTTCGCTACGCTCAGGATGACTTCGGTTCATTTCGTCAAATCATTATTTTACGGCACCTGAGCCGAGAGAAAGGGGTGATTTCGATGAGGCGATTGCAAGACAAGGTGGCCCTGATTACCGGCGCGGGCCGGGGCATCGGTTTTGCCGGCGCGGTGGCCTTCGCCGGCGAAGGGGCCAAGGTGGTCATCGCCGAGATCAACGAAGAGCTGGGCACGCGGGCGGCCGCCCGGGTGCGCAGCCTGGGCGGCGAAGCGACCTTCGTCAAAGCCGATTGTTCCCGCTCCGGCGACGTGCAGGCGCTGATGGCCCGGACTTGCGAACTGTACGGCGGGCTGCACGTGCTCTACAACAATGCCTCCGTGTTTTTGCAGCGCGACAAATCGGTCGCCGAGTTGCCCGAGGACGTTTGGGAACACGTGCTGCGGACCAATCTGTCGAGCGTCTTCCTCTGCTGCAAGTACGGCATTCCCCTGATGCTGGCCAGCGGCGGCGGCTCGGTGATCAACACCGGCTCCAGCGCCAGCGTGATGGGCATCCCCGGCTGCGACGCCTACACGGCCAGCAAGGGCGCCACCATGTCGCTGACCCGCTCGATGGCGGTGGAATTCGGCCCCCGCGGGGTGCGCGTCAATTGCATCTGTCCGGCCGGCATCGAGACCGAGATGCTCAAGGAGAGCAATCCGGACGACCCCTCCGCTTTCGACGCCGAATACTTTTTCGCCCGGGCGCCCCTGCGGCGTTTCGGCCGGCCGGAGGAGGTCGCCAACGTGGCGCTGTTCCTGGCCAGCGACGAATCGTCGTACGTCAACGGGGCCATCGTCCGCGCCGACGGCGGGATCACCATTGCGCCGATCTCGTGAACGGCAGCTTGATTCGGGGGCCCCTCTCCGCTACATTGACTGTGAGATACGGGACCCGGGGTAATGCAATTGGCAAGAAAGGGCGTGTGACCATGTCTAGGCACCATTCGACACAGCACAATGCGGCACGTTTCATCTCGCGGCGGTCGTTTCTGGCGAAATCCACCGCCGTGGCCGGTGCCGTCGCCCTGGGCGTTCCCGCCCTGGTGCGCGGTCAGAATCTCAACGAGCGGCTCAACCTGGCCGTCATCGCCACGGGCGGACGCGGCGGCGGAAACCTTGCCAGCGTGGAGTCGGAAAATATCGTCGCCCTGTGCGACGTCAACGAGGCCTGCCTAGCCCCCGCTGCGGCGCGGCATCCGCGGGCCAAGAAGTTTGCCGACTTTCGCCGGCTCTACGACCATGCCAAGGATTTCGATGCCGTCGTGGTGAGCACTCCGGAACACGCCCATGCGTTTGCCACCATGCCGGCCTTGCAACTCGGCAAGCACGTGTACTGCGAGAAGCCGTTGACGCACGACGTCGGGGAAGCCCGCGTCATTCGCGAAGCGGCGGCCAAGGCCAAAGTGGCCACCCAGATGGGCACGCAGATCCACGCGGGCGACAATTATCGCCGCGTGGTCGAGTTGATCCAAACGGGCGCCATCGGTCCCGTCCGCGAAGTCCATGTGTGGGTGTCGCGGGCCTGGGGACGACAGACGAGGGAAGAGGCCACCAAAGCGCAGGACATCGTCTTTGTTCGAGAGCGTCCGGCCGCTGCGCAAGAGCCGCCCAAGAATCTCAATTGGGACCTCTGGATTGGTGCGGCGCCCTGGCGGCCTTACAACGACGTGTATTTTCCCGGACCGAAATGGTATCGCTGGTGGGATTTCGGCAACGGCACGATGTCGGACCTGGGCAGCCATTGGATCGACTTGCCCTTCTGGGCCCTCAAACTGGACCACCCGCTGACGATCGAGGCGAGCGGCCCGCCGGCCCACGCCGAGATTGCTCCGGCCTCGATGCAGGCGACGTATCAGTACGGTGCGCGGGGCGACCTGCCGCCCGTGCAATTGACCTGGTACCAAGGAAATTGCAGGCCGAACCTGAAGGACCGAGCCGTGCCGGCTTGGGACAGCGGCGTGCTGTTCGTCGGCGACAAGGGTATGGTCCTTTCCGATTATGGCCGGCACATTTTGCTGCCCGAGAAAGAGTTCAAGGATTTCAAGCGTCCCGATCCGTTCATCCCGGCGTCGCTCGGGCATCACGCCGAGTGGATTCACGCCTGCAAGACCGGCGCGCCGACGACCTGCAACTTCCAGTACGCCGGTTGGCTCACCGAGGCCAATCACCTGGGCAACGTGGCCTACCGCGTCGGTCGGAAGATCGAGTGGGACGCCGTCAATCTGTGCGTCACCAACGCGCCCGAGGCGGCCCCCTTGATCCGCCGCGCATACCGGCAGCCGTGGAAGCTGGTGTAGCCGGCCACCGCGACAAGTTGGGGTGGCAGTTGTACTGCCACTCCCGGCTTTGCCAACGTGCGCTCGTTCTATGCGTATTCGCGGCAGCCGTTCCGGCCCGCGGTTACTGCAAGTCGAACTCGTAAAGCCGGGCGAGCCGGAACGAAAACTCCAGCCGCACCGGCCGCCCCTTCAGTTCGCCGAGGGGGCGCTTCCACTCGACCGGCGCCGCCACGGCATCGGCGGTCACCGGCCGGCAGTCCTCGAAGCGGAATCCCTCGATCGGCCTTCCGTCGGCTTCGGTGACCTGAACGCGGGCCTCGCCTCTGGCCGCAGGCTCGAAGTTCAATCTCATCCGCTCGGCCGCCAAGATGACCGGCGGCGTGACCAGCCGGCCCGGTTCGTCGCCCGCCTCGCGCGCGACGTACCGGTCGCGCTTCATCTTCACCAGCCCCACCTGGCGTTCCTCGAAGCGGTTGATCTTGTGACCTCTCTTGTAGCCCCCGTAGTAGAGAAAGACCTCGTCGCCAACCGGCAGTTGGACATCTACCCAGGCGTGCGAATGGTCCCACGAGTCCGGCGCGTGGTCGCGGTCCAATAGCGGCACGCGTTCGCGGAGCCAGTTCTCCCCATCGTGGGTCCAGGCGACCGTCGTGTAACCGATTCCCTCCTTCCGGCCGCCGGGGTTGCAGGGCAAGTCGTCGCGGAGCACCTTGATCATGCCGACGATCAGCTCGCCGCGATTCCGCAGGCCGCCCATGCCGTAATACTCGGTGATCCCCTCGTCCTTGTTGCCGGGCATGATAATCCGCCGCACCGGCGTCCAGCGTTTCAAGTCCTGGCTGACGCTCTGGCCGATCATGCGGCGGATGCCGCCTTTCGGGGCGAGGCCCACGTAACCGTCGGCCTTCACGGCGGGCGTGCCATGGGTCACGATGTAGCGGTGGCGGGCCGTGTCGCGCGCCAAGTTGACGATGTCGTTCGTCGGCCGCGGCCCGGCCGCGAGAAACTTCCAGTCGAAGCCGTCGGGCGAGGACCAGATCTCTACCCGGCCGGCCTTGGCGAAGAAGGCCATTTTGAACCGCTCCGCGGCCACGGGGAAATCCGCCCCTTCGTCGATGACCGCCGCGCCGAAGACGATGTTGTCGGGCTTGGCCAACTGCCGGGGCGGACGCTGCCAACGGATTCCGTCGTCGGATTCCAAATAGCCCAGGAGCGACGTGGCGGGATCGACTCCGATGTTGTACCAGAAACGGAAGCGCCCGGTCGCAGGATCGCGGAGGCAACTCAGCCACGGCTGGAAATTGCGGTCGCCGTTGTTCTTGGCGCCGGTGATGAGCGGATTCGGGATCGCCGGATCGCGCCGCAGCGTAATTGGCTTGCGCGTGACGTTGCGGCTCGACTGCACCAGGTAGTCATCCAGGAACAGTTGCGGGTCCGGGCTTCAGGGTGATCGGGGCCGAACCTTCCGGCAGCCGCCCCGAGTTCGGCCCGCCGGGCTCGTAGAGCGGTTCCACCCGCTTGCCCGGCCCGAAGCCGGGAGTTTCCGGCGCGTGCTTGCCGGTGACCATGGCGTCGGCTTTCCGCCGGTCGGCGGCGGAGTGGAAGAAGGCGCTCGCCGGCACCAACTCCCGTGGGTGGTCGTTCCAAGCCCAAAACAACCGCAGGAAGGCCGTTCCGCCGCACTGGTAGAACTTTACCTCGACCGGCAAGGTTTCTCCTTCCCGGGCGGTCAGGTTGCCCTCGCGTTGGCTCGTCTGCCAACCATCGATCACCCTGCGGCCGCCGATCGTCAACGTGAACCCGTCGTCCACCTCGGCGCTAAAGGTGATCGGCTGGCTGGTAGGAATCCGGATGTGGCCCAGCAGAATCCGCGAGTAATCGTGGTGTTTAGTTCCGGTGTCGAAGTTGATCTGCGGCTCGATCGTCACATTCTTGGGCCGCCTGAAATCGGACGCGTCGAAATGCACGCGGACCAGGCCCGGCTTCAGCGCGTCTTCTGCCGCGCCGGCGGCTAGCAGCGCTGCCGTCGCCAGTGCCGGGATAACGATGCACACAGCCAGGAATGCACGAGCGCCAGGCAACTTCATGGTCCACCTCGCTTTCGCAGTGCAATTCGCTTAGCAGGTTCTCCCCGTTACCGCCACCGGCCTTAACGTGGCGGAGGTCGAACGTTAACAATAGCCGTGCGTGGACTATTGGAGCGGAAATCGTGGGGTGTTGCAAATCCTTTCCGCGGGACACGAACTGCAGGGCCGCCGTATCACGATCTTCACCACGCAACCATCGCGCCGCAAAACATTCCGCTCTGGACCGAGAATCGACTCGCCAACTGGAAGGCGCTGAGTCACTTTGTTAACATGGAAGAACTGTTGCTGCTCGGAGCGTATCCGAGCGGAGTCAAAATGAGAAATACCAGGATGAGCGCGGAAAAAAGGCTAGATGAGCCGCAGGGCAAAGAAGAAACCACCGGATAGCCGCAGGTACGACGAAAAGATGACTCGTGCAGCAGTTGCTGCCCGCAAGGTCGGGCAGGAACCGCCTCGCCCAGGCGGCCGAGAAGGCGCAGCGGACTGGTCATCTCTGGGCCCCAAGGACTGGCTCTTGGCGGCTGCCCTGGTTGCGACGGTTTTCCTGGTCTATCAGCCAGCCTGGCAGGGTGGGTTCGTCTGGGACGACGATGCGCACGTCACCCGTTCCGAATTGTGCTCGTGGCAGGGACTGTACCGCATCTGGTTCGCGATGGGGGCCACGGCGCAGTACTATCCTCTGTTGCACAGTGCCTTCTGGCTTGAGCACAAGCTCTGGGGCGACACCACGCTCGGTTATCACCTGGTGAACATTTTGCTGCACGCGACCGCCGCTCTTATGGTGGCCTTGGTGCTGCGTCGCTTAGCCGTTCCGGGCGTATTTCTGGCAGCCACCATCTTCGCTCTCCATCCGGTCCAGACAGAATCGGTGGCATGGATCACGGAGCAAAAGAACACCCTCTCGGCCGTGTTCTACCTGGGGGCCATGCTGGTTTATCTCCGCTTTGACCAGACGCGGAAGACATCGTTGTATTGCTGGGCGTTGGCATTGTTCCTGCTGGCAATCCTTAGCAAGACAGTTACCGCCACGCTGCCCGGCGCGCTGCTGGTGGTCTTTTGGTGGCAACGAGGCCGGTTGTCGTGGAAGAAGGATATATTGCCGCTGGTGCCATTTTTTGTATTGGGGACGGGGGGAGGAATGATCACGGCGTGGTGGGAGTTGAAAATCAACAACTGTATTGGCCCCGAGTTTCAGTTCACGTTGGTGGAGCGGTTGTTGATTGCAGGCCGGGCCATCTGGTTTCACCTGTGGAAGCTGTGCTGGCCCACCAAGCTGACCTTCATCTATCCTCGCTGGCAGATTGATTCCGCGACGTGGTGGCAATATCTGTTCCCGCTGGGGGTGATGGGCTTGGTGGCCGGGTGTTGGTCGATCCGGCGGCGGACAAGGGCGCCGCTGGCCGCGCTGCTGTTCTTCGGCGGAACCCTCTTTCCGACGCTCGGCTTTTTCAACCTGTATACGTTCCGCTATTCCCTGGTGGCGAATCATTACCAGTATCTGGCGAGCTTGGGGCCCCTTACCCTCGCGGCGGCGGGCGCGGCTTTGCTGTTCGCTCGCTGGCACCCCTGGCCCCGGCGAGCGGGCGATGCGCTGTGCTTGGTCCTATTGGCGACCCTGGCGGGTTTGACCTGGCGGCAGAGCCAGATGTATGGCGATACTGAAACGCTTTACGGGAAGACGATTGTGGAGAATCCCGATTGCTGGCTGGCCCACTACAACCTTGGTGTGGCTCTAGCTCGCCGTGGATGGGTTGACGCGGCCATCGCCCATTATCAGCAGGCCTTGAAAAGCAAGCCTGACTTCGCGGAAGCCCACTACAACTTCGGTGTGGCTCTAGCCCGCCGCGGACGGGTCGACGACGCCGTCGCCCATTTCCAGCAGGCGGTGACCATCAAGCCCGACTTCGCGGAAGCCCATGACCACCTTGGTGTGGCTCTTGTCCGCCGTGGACAAGTCGACGACGCCATCGCCCATTACCAGCAGGCACTGGAAATCAAGCCCGACTACGCACTGGCCCACGACAACCTTGGCGTGGCTCTAGCCGGCCGTGGACAGGTCGACGAGGCAGTTACCCATTACCAGAAGGCGCTGGAAATCAAGCCCGACTACGCACTGGCCCACAACAATCTCGGCGTGGTTCTCGTCCGCCGTGGGCAGGTCGACGCGGCCATCGCCCATTACGAGCAGGCACTGAAAGTCAAGCCCGACTTCGCGGACGCTCACTACAACCTCGGCGTAGCTCTAGCCCAGCGTGGAGAGGTCGACGCGGCCATTGGCCATTTCCAGAAGGTTTTGGCCATCAAGCCCGACGATGCCGAGGCCCATTACCAGCTCGGCGTCGGTTTGGCAAGTCGTTGCCGGTTCGCCGCGGCCATGTTCCATTATCGGAAGGACCTGGAAATCAGGCCTGAACATGCCGAGGCCCACAACAATCTGGCCTGGCTGCTGGCGACCTGCCCGGCCGGCGCGCTGCGAAATGGCGCCGAGGCGATCGAGCATGCCCAACGGGCGATCCAATTCCTTGGCGACGCACGGCCGGACATCCTGGATACACTGGCAGCCGCCTATGCCGAAGCGAGGCGGTTTCCGGAAGCCGTGGCAAGCGCGCACAAAGCCCTGGAACTCGCCAGGGAACAAAACAAGCCCGCAGTAGCGGATATTTTGCGAGCGCGGATTACACTTTACGAAACTGGAAAGCCTCTGCGGAATTCACCCACATCGCACGGCCCAGCCTTGACTCGACCTTGACGCATCAATTGCCGTGGCATGCTTGGCTGGGCAATGAGGATATCACAGTATCATGCATTGACACAGTGCTCGGAGCCGCTCCGACTGCGCGAACCAACACGCCGCGTAGTGATCGAACTCTCGACCGCCGCGTTCGTCGCCGTGATGCCTCCGACCCGCGTAGCCTCGTCCGGCCCGTCGGCGGAATTCGTTTCGAAAAACGTGGGCGGCTCGTATGTCCAACCACTCTGCAATCGCCGCTCCTCGCGGCAGAGTGTATCGTAGAGGTAGCGGCCGACGATCGATGCGGCCAGACGAGCTTTCCAGCCGAACTCGGCATATAGTTCAGCAAGAACGCAGGAGATTATCTGCTCGCAATGAGGATCGCGCCGGAATCGACGCCGTGCGGCCCAGAGTGCGCCCGCGTATTTCATCGGCAGGTTGGCAGCTTGGCGTGAGAAGCGGGCACGAATGCGCGAGTTCGGGTGGTTCTTGTAACGTCTCCAACCCTGAAGCAACGTGCGAATGATTCGGACAACGCTCGGGCCATTGACCGCGAAATCGCGGTGGAAGGCCCGCAGCAGCAACTCGCCTTCCTGGCTGTCCTTGATGTGGGCGTGCCGGAAATTGAACTTCAACTGTCCATGGATATCCGCCAAATGGTACTCGGCAACCCCAAGGAGCGTGCCTTTGGCCTCCTGTTCAGCGTACAGGGGTGTGCCGGCGATGGGCGTGTAGAGCATGAACTGATGGAGGTCCGTGTTGTGCCGGACAGCATGATCGATGACTTCGTCGATGTTTTCCGGCGTATGCTCCTCGATGCCGATAATGCTTGAACCGAGCACGCGGATCCCGTGCGATTGCAGCGCGTGGACCAGCGCCATCGTGTCCGTTCCCGCCAGCTTGCCGTACCGAGAATCCTTGCCCTCCAAGCCAAGCCACACCCAGTCGACTCCCAAAGCGACCAGTTGCTCCATCGTGTAGCGTCGCAGCACGTCGACGGAACTGAAGACTTTCAGACTCCACGGCTTGCCGTGCTTTTCCATCAAGTTCAGCAGCCGGAGAGCCCGCTTTTGGTTTAGCAGGAAGTTCTCGTCCATGATGAAGAAGGCGTTGACGTGCAAGTCCGACTCCAACGCGCACATGATGTCAAAGATCTCTTCACCGGTACGGTAGAACTCCTTGAACTTCCCCTTGCCGCCGAACATGGCTGAAGTGGAGCAGAAGTTGCAGCCCATGGGACATCCCACGGACGGAATCAAAACGGCTTCGTCGATGCCGGGATGGCGGCAGAGAGGCACGCCCATGATGTGGGGGGCAATATTGGATATGATCCGTGGGTGTCGGATCGGCTGATTCTCGTCTTCTCCAAGAAACCGGCGCATCCAGCGAACGCCTTCCCCCTTGACGACGTGGTCGGCATCGACCCACTTTTTCAAATCGGGAGCATTGGCGATATGTCCGCCGACGACGATGATCGCCTTGGGCTGATGCTTTCGGATCAGCCGACACATCCTCCGTACCTTGAAAAGATTGGGAATGATGGAGCTGATCCCAATCACATCGTATTGTCTGGTCTTGATCTCCTCGACGAACCTACCCTGCGAGGGAAAGTCCAAGAGCGTGCAAGGAGCCTTCAGGTTCACCTGGATGAGCATGAGTCCCCAGGATCGGTTGAAGGAGCGCAACGAGAAGGCGTGTTGCACTCGCGTCACCTGGTTGTGATACAGCTCCATCGGGTTGAGCAGGCGGCTGCCGTACTGATCGTCCTGAGCATAGGGGCCGAATACGCTCAACAATAGTACGCGTGCTTGCGAGCGAAGCGGGTGTATTGGGTAGTCTTGAGGATTTGCAGCCACGAACCGCCTCCTGCGTGAACGGCCGCACAATTCTGACAAGCCCTCTCCTGCACTACCAGCGACCACGCCAACCATTTTACCCACATAGGCCGCGGCGGCAAGCCCGGTTTCAGGCTCGCAAGGGACGGCGTTGTCTTACGGAATGCGGTTTCCAGGCGAACGATAATTGCTGCCGCCATTTGTGACACGGCGTCCAGCGTCATTTACAATGGAGGGCTGACGAGTCGGTCGACTGCCAAGAGCCACACGGTTTTACCCGCATCCATGCGTAAAGGAATCCGCCAATGCACAGGATAATCACAAACCGTCTCATCCTCCTCGCCGCTCTGCTGCTGGCGCCGCGGGCCGTGCTGCACGGCGCCGAAGCACCGCAGCCTGCCACGGCCTGGGCAAGTGAGGGGAAACTGACCACGACGAAGGACGCGGCGCTGGTGTGGGAGTCGGCGGCGGGGCGCGCAGTGCGGATCAATGCGCCGCAGTTGACGCTGACGCGCCCAAACGACCAGGCGAAGCTGTCGTTAAACGTGGCGCTGAAAGAGCGCGTCGTTCGCGGCCGTGAAGCGGTGCTGGCGTATGCACTGAGCCTGAAGGAACGCGGGTTGGACATCAGCGGCACCATCGCCGTTAAGATTTCGCTGCCAGCACGGGCCGGCGAAGATGTGTTGATTAGCCGGATGGCGGTAACCTTTGACCAGCCGGTGATGGCCAATCTCGAAACGGTGTACGGCTTCGACGTCGAGGGCGAACCCGCCCGGCAGATGGGGCTGCCGGAACGGGGCGGCTGCTTCAAGATCTGGCCGATGGCTCCGAAAGTTGGCGGTGCTGGGAAGTTTGAACTGGGGCAGGCCGCGAAAGGACCGATCCAATGCTCGACGCTGGGAATGCCGGTGGTGGGTTTGTTTTTTGGCAAGGCGAAGCCGCAACTGGCGGTTGCGGCTGATCCGTATTGCGGAAGCTTCCTTCAATCGCAGCCACAAACCGCCGGCACACGCGTCACCGTGCGGACAACCTATTCGGGCGCGGTGGTGCCGGTGCGTCGCGAGGAGCGGACGGTGGCGCTGGAGTTTCATCGCACCGGCGCGGACGGAACCTGCCGGGCGTTTTACCGGACGATACCGGAGATCGAGCCGGGCGCGCCGTGGACACAAGGGATTCATCTGGCTTATTACGATTACCTGTCGCAGAAGGGCCAGGGCTGGTTCAAGGATCTCAAAGTGCTGGCGGACCGGATTCTGCCGCCACGCCGGGGACGCGTGGCGCTGTGTTTGCATGGTTGGTACGATTACTTCCAGCAGTACGCCTTTGATCACAAAACGGGGAAGTTGCTGAACGAGTGGACGGCGTTTCCGGGAACTTACAAGGTGCCGATGAGTCTCGCGGAGATGCACCGGCGGTTGAAGTTTGCCAAGGACCTCGGCTTCCGCGCGCTGCTGTACTTTTCCGACGGTACGAATAGTGACTCGGGCGCACCGGCGTTTTGCCAGCAGTATGTGCTGAAGGATAAGAACGGGAAGACCTTCCCCGGCTGGAAGGGGCCGGACTCGCTGGGACAACCGTTGATGATGGATCCGAGCGTGCCGGGGTTGCGGGATTGGTATCGCGGCTACCTGAAGGCGTTGCTCGATGAATACGGCAAGGAGGTGGACGGTTTCGTGTGGGATGAAACCTTCTACATTAAGACCAATTTCCTTTCCTACCCCGCGGACCAGCCGTCCTACGCGGACCGGGCGATGATGAGTCTGGTATCAGAATTGACGCAGATGACGCAAGACTACCGGAAATACAATCCCGACCTGGTCTTCCTTGCGTCTGATCTCGGCCAGACCAGCTATGCGCTGGTTGCCCATGGTACTTATCAGGACAGCGCGATGATTGAGACAAGTTGGGGCCCGAGCATGTTTGCCAACTACCGGAATTGTCTCTGGAGCTGCAACTGGTTTCCGTTGGGGCACGCCAAGGAAAACCAAATCGCCGCCGAGAAGTACGGCCTGCCACAGGGCGTGTCGAACGGTTGGGGAGACAACTGCGGCCCGAGCCGGATGCCACCGGGACTTCTCGACGCCGTCCTGAAACGATTCACCAAGAACGTCGAGTCCAACCGGCAACGGCTCCGGTACTTGGTTCCATAACACGGTAGAATGAACGATCATCACAACCAAGTGGAAACAGACATGAACAAAGTCACACCTGGGGGGAAGCTGTCGCTCGGAGCACGACCCGAGCGGCGTATAAACGGACGATACGGGTCTCAACGGTCCCCCTTGATCTTCGCTGTTCGAACCATGAACACAGCCAAACCAGAACCGACTCGCCGCCAGTTCCTCGTCAGGGCCTCGGCGGCGGCAGGTATAGTGGCCGGCCGGTTGCCCTGGGTGCTGGCTGGCGACGCGGCAAAGCCAGCGCCGCGCAAGACTGCTTTGTCGTTCTATTGCGACGACACCAATCCCTATGTGACCGGCGCCAAGCCGTTCCGCGCCTTCCTTGATTACTGTGCCGAGCACCGGATCGCCGGCGAGTCGACCGCCATTCTGGGCACAAGCGGCCACAGCATGTGCCGCAACCCGGATGAGGAGGAGGCCGAGTTTCTTCGTCAGGTGGCCCGGGCCTGGCATTGCGGCATTGGCACGCACATGGAATTGATGACGCACCGGGGACTTTTCGACTTCGACGCGAACCATGAGCGGAAAGACGCCCCGCACGAGGGCTTGTGGCTGCACGAGCCGGCAATCACCGTGGGGCAATATGAGCGCTACTTCGCCAGCATCATCGCCGAGGGCGCCCGAGCAGGCGTGAAGTTCACCGGCCTTACCTGGCCTGGTTGTGCCTGCGCGGTCTGCACGCGCCGCTACGCCGAACTGCGTGCCCGCGGCCACAAGGACCCCAACCCATCCATATGGACAGCCTTGCTCAATCTGGCCGGGCAGGGGAAGTTCCGCGGCCGCACGGTACCCTGTTTCTTCGGCACAAGCGAAACCGAGTACGGCATTCATCGCAAGGCGGCCGACGGCCGGCACGCAGTCTACGACCTGATGCCCAACGCCATGGATTGGCTTGGAAGCTGGGATAACAACCCGGCCCACGTGGACCCGGACTACTATATCACCGCGGATGGGAAGTCCGGGATCGTGGTCCGGCACGTGCAGGCCGGGGCGCCTTACTGCCTCTGGTACTCGCATTGGCAAGGGTTCAATCCGGCAAAAGGAGTCGGCTGGCGAGCGTTCACGACGGTGGTGGAGCGGATCGGCAAGTATCTTGGCGACCGCGTCGTCTGGATGCGGCCCAGCGAGATCACCGACGGCTATCACGCGGCCGGTGACTGGGCCTTCCTGGAGGCGAAGTAGCAGTTCATCGCGCAGCCGGTGTGGGGTGCCACTGGCTCTGCCAGTGTCGGACCTCTTCCGTTTTGTGCCCGTTCCGTTCCCATCGCTACCACCCAGTAGACGATGGTGATTCTGAGTTTGCGCCCGTGATGCTTTGGGGTGGGGTCGTTGGCGTTGGCCCTTCCCAACTCGGCCAGCCGGTGCTGGAAGCCTCATTTCCGACCGCTTTCCCACGCCTTGACACCCGAGAAGGCGATCGCCGCGTCTCCCCGCCGGGACATCAGGCAAAGCGGCGAACAATCGGCCCGGTGGTGCACTGCGAAGGATTTGTGGTTTGCGCGAAAGAACTACCTCACGGCACCTTCCATGAGAAGCACCGACTCTACGGCGACTTTCTGGCGGTCCTCTCTTCTCTATCTTGGCGTAGCCTATCGACGGGGGGGAAGGCACTTGCCGGCAGTGGGAGCGACCTTTATACTGCAGTCGAGATTATGGGGAGGGCTACCCATTCAGAAAATTCGTGGGGAGGATCAACGACATGAGTAAGCCGTATTCGGTCGCCAGGTGTTCGAGTGACCCCAGGGACGTCATGGAGTTTATCGATGCTATTGAGACAGAACTGAAAGAAGGCTGGGGATTTATGCCCATGCTTGGCAGCGGTATCTCCGTTCCATCAGGCATACCTACTGCGGCGAAATTCCCGCCTTATTTTATGTTTTGCCTCGACAAAGCGCTGACAGAGGAGATCGATCCTCACTTGTGGGATTGGCCGAGTTTCTCGGTGGTGAAGCGAGCAAGAACTTCACCCACGGGTGCACCGGAGAAAATATGGCAGGAATTGCAGGCCAAGCTCAACAAGGCCATCACAAATCTAAGCCGAAAGAAGTTGGATGCGGATGCGAGGGAAGGTAAAAGGATTCTGGAAAAGCTACAGCCGGAGAAACTCCAGGAGGATTGGCGTCTGGGGATGGAATGCCTCTCGCGATTGTTTAATTCTGACGAAATGATGGGATACCGCGACCTGTTTTGAACCAGTCGGAAATGGAAATCCCCGTTCGTTCGGGTTGTATATGATTCCTGAACGAGGAGGATTCCCCCATGACTATCAAACGACGGCACTTTAGTGGCGACCAGAAGGCAGCC
>Ga0181520_10001106_pt1 | contig 56455 bp, 53 predicted proteins | sample PEATcosm2014_Bin_29_FD_132451 | JGI IMG/M metagenome (GOLD analysis project Ga0181520, IMG submission 132451) | Peatland microbial communities from MTU Mesocosm Facility, Houghton, MI, USA - PEATcosm2014_Bin02_30_metaG | ecosystem: Environmental > Terrestrial > Soil > Wetlands > Peat | place... | reverse complement strand
GCCGGCGCCGGCGACGCCCATCACGAGGCTGTAGACCGACAGGAGCCCGTCGTTGGCGCCGAGGGTTCCTGCCCTGAGCGCATTGCCGCCCGCGCGGTGCCTGCCTTCGAAGCGGGCCACTTCGCCGCCGGGAAGGCCGCCGGACTCCCGCGCGAGGGCGCCGAAGACTCGGGCGTGCGATCGCTCCTCCGCCGGCATGCCGACGCTCTCCGCATCGGCTTGGCCGTCGTAGGCGCCGGCCGCGTCCTTCTCGATCCTGGCTATCGAATTGACCACCGACTGGGCCCCGTATCGGGAGGCGAACCGGGCCGTCATCCTGGTCTTGAACGAGGGGCGGAAGGGTGGGACGGCGGAGCCCGCCTGGGCGAGTCTGCCTTCCCAGAAGGCGACGTGCCTGACCTCGGTCTCGGCGAGCTTCTTGTATAATTCGGCGAGCCGAGGATTGGGCTCCGAGGCGGCCAGGCGGCCGTACAGGAAGACCGCGTCCCGCTCGCCGTCCAAATTGGCGCGTAGTCGCTTGATCTCGTCTTTCTTCATGCCTTCGAGGATACAAGCGGGCATTCGAATCGGCAATGCCCGACTCGATCCATCCGTGGTTTTTTCCGAAGAAAGCTCAGGGGCGCCGCTTGCATATGCATGAGGCATCTTATTGACACGACTATCGATTTTCGCCATGATCCGCATAAATATGCATCCGAGGAGTGGTGTATGAATAACCAAGGCCGAGCCGACGATAAGCCTCCACAGCGCCCCGTCAAGAATCCGTCCTTCCTCAACGAAGCTCCAGGAATTTCCCCCCTCCTTCTTCCCCTCCTTCGTCGCCGTTAATCTATTACCGATTCATCCTATACATAGTGCCTGCCTTGGCGCATGGTCGCCGGGGCGATCCCGCGTCCCCGTCGGTCCCGTCCGACGCCCTGACGCTCGGTTGGAGAACGATCGATGAGTATTTGCGCGGTTATCGGAGCTACCGGCTATGCGGGGGCGGAGCTCGCGAGGCTTCTCCTGGGTCATCCCGACGTCGAGGAGCTCGTGTTGAGCTCGGCGAGCGCAGGGGGCGAGGCCATGTCCTCGGTCTATCCCAATCTCGCCGGGGCATTCGGAAAGGGACCGGGAGCGGGTCGAGCCCTCCTCGTGGACAAGGCCGAGGCGATCGGACGCGCGGACGTGGTCTTCGCGGCCCTCCCCGCGGGACACGCCGAGGACATCGCCGCCGCCTGTACGGCCAAAGGCGCCCTCTTCATCGACATGTCGGCCGATTTCCGCTTCGGATCGGACGAGGCGACCTACTCGAAATGGTACGGCAAGAGCTTCGCCCGGCCCGAGCTGCACGCGGCCTCGGTTTACGGCCTGCCAGAGCTCAACCGCGCGAAGATCATTGCCCTCGGCTCGGCGCAGGGCGGGGCTTTGCCGGGCCCGCGCATCATCGGAAACCCCGGATGCTACCCTACGGCATCCACCCTCGGCCTCTTCCCCGCCCTGCGCCTTGGCATCGCGGAGCGCGAGGGCATCATCATCGACGCGAAGTCGGGCGTGACCGGCGCCGGCAAGGAGCCCAGCAGGGCGACCCATTATCCCGAATGCGCCGATTCCCTCTCGCCCTATAAGATCGGGGAACACCGTCACGGGCCCGAGATCTGCGCCGTCCTCGCCGCGATGGCCGGCGCTCCGGTGGGATCCTTATTCGCGCCCCACCTCGCCCCCATGGGGAGGGGAATCGTCGCGACCATCTACTTCCGGATGGGCAAGGCGATGAGCGAGGCGGATCTGCGCGACGCGTATTCCTCCTTCTACGCGCAGGAGCCCTTCGTGCGCGTCCTTCCAGCCGGCCTCGTCGCGACGAACCGCAACGTCCGGCTCTCGAATTTCTGCGACATCTCGATCCACCTGCCCGGGGACGGCGGGACGGCCGTCGTGGTCGCGGCGATCGACAACATGGTGAAGGGCTCGGCCGGCGAGGCGATCCAGTGCATGAACATAGCGCTCGGCCTGGACGAGAGGGCCGGAATATCCATGCTGCCGCCGGCCTTTTAAGGCGAAAGGAGCCATCGAATGAAGCAGGTGCGGGGCGGAGTCACGGCTCCCCGGGGTTTTCTCGCGTCGGGCATCCGCGCCGGAATCAAGAAGACCGGCGACAAGAAGGACCTGGCCCTCGTCTGGTCCGAGACGCGCTGCTCCGCGGCGGCCGTCTATACGCGCAACAAGGTCGTCGGGCAACCCCTCGTCGTCACGAGGGAGCACCTCGCCGACGGCTATGCCCAGGCCGTCATCGTCAACTCGGGGAACGCCAACACCTGTACGGGCGAGCCGGGAATCGCGGCGGCGAGGCGCATGGCCGCCCTCGTCGCCGAGCGGCTGCCGGTCCGGCCCGAGGACGTCGTCGTCGCCTCGACGGGGGTCATCGGAGTCCCGCTCGACGTGACGCCGATAGAGGCGGGCATGGAAGCCCTCGTCTCGGGACTGTCGAAGGCGGGGTCGATCGACGCCCGCGAGGCTATCCTCACGACGGATACGATGAAGAAGGAACTCGCCCTCTGCATCGAGCTGGGCGGAAAGACGGTGACCCTGGGCGCGATGGCGAAGGGCTCGGGCATGATCCATCCCAACATGGCCACGATGCTCGGATTCGTGACGACCGATTGCGCGATCTCGCCTCCCCTCCTTCAGGAGGCGCTCTCCGAAAGCGTGCGGCGAAGCTATAACCGCGTGAGCGTAGACGGCGACACGAGCACGAACGACATGGTGGTCATCCTCGCCAACGGCATGGCGGGCAACGCGCCGATAGCCGAGCGCGGCCCCGACTTCCGCGCCTTCAAGGATGCCCTCGACTACTTGAACACCCAGATGGCGAGGATGATCGCGCGCGACGGCGAGGGGGCGACCAAGCTCATCGAGTGCGTGGTGTCCGGCGCCGGCGACGAGGGCGAGGCGGAAGCCTTGGCGAAGTCCGTCATAACCTCGAGCCTCGTGAAGACCGCCCTCTTCGGATCCGACGCCAATTGGGGCCGCGTGCTCTGCGCGCTCGGCTACACCCCATCTTCCTTCGACCCCGCCAAGGTGCACCTCGCCTTCGAGAGCCCGCGCGGCTACATAGAGGTCTGCGTGAACGGAGCGGGGGTGCCGTTCAGCGAGGAGAAGGCCAAGCTCGTGCTCGGCGCTCAGGAAGTGACCATCCTCGTCGATCTCGGCGGGGGCTCTTCCGGAGGCGGGACGGGCCAGGCCACCGCCTGGGGATGCGACCTTAGCTACGAGTACGTCCGCATCAACGGCGACTACAGGACTTAAAGGGGGCCGCTTGGACATCCACGCGAACGACAAGGCGGCGATACTCGCCCAGGCGCTGCCCTATATTCAGCGCTATCAGGGGAAGACCATCGTCGTCAAGTACGGCGGGGCGGCCATGGTAAACGAGTCCCTTCGAGCGACGGTCGTCGAGGATCTCGTCCTCATGACCTGCGTCGGTATTCGGACGGTCCTCGTTCACGGAGGCGGGCCCGAGATAGACGCGATGCTGCGCCGCCTGGGCAAGGAGCCCGTCTTCGTCGACGGCCTCCGCTATACCGACGAGGAGACCATGGAAGTCGTGCAGATGGTCCTCGCGGGCAAGGTGAACAAGGAGCTGGTCGGGCTCATCCAGCGAGCCGGCGGCAGGGCGCTCGGGCTCTGCGGCCTGGACGGGGGGCTCCTGTCGGCCGAGCGGCTCGGCAAGGGCGGGCTTGGCGAGGGCGCGGGGAGGGACCTCGGGCTGGTCGGCGAGATCCGGGAGGTGAACGCTCTTCCGCTCGAGGCCGCCTTGTCCGGCGGCTACCTTCCCGTCGTCGCCACGATCGCCGGAGGCATGGGCGGCGATCCCAAATCGTACAACGTGAACGCCGACACGGCCGCGGCCGACATAGCCATCGCCCTTCGGGCCGAGAAGCTCATCCTCCTCACCGACGTGCCGGGCATCCTGCGGGACCTGCGCGACGAGGGGACGCTGATCAAGGAGATGAGCCGAGTCGAGCTGGGCGCTTTTATAAAGGAGGGCATCGTGTCCAAAGGTATGATCCCGAAGGTCGAGTGCTGCGCGAGGGCGGTGGACGGCGGCGTCGGCCGGGCCCACATCATCGACGGGCGCTCGCCGCATTCGCTGCTCGTCGAGCTGTTCAGCGATACCGGCGTGGGGACGATGATCCTATGAGCGACAGGTTCATGGACACTTACAAGCGGACGGGCCTCGTCTTCGTCAGCGGGAAGGGCTCGACGCTCGAGGCCGAGGACGGGAAGGAATACCTGGACTTCGCGAGCGGCATCGGCGTGAACAGCCTCGGGCACGCGCATCCGGCTCTCGCCGCCGCCATAGCGGCGCAGGCCTCCCGCCTCATCCACGTATCCAACTACTACCAGAGCCGCGAGGCCCTGGCCTTCGCCGAGGAGCTCTGCGATATGGCGGGGATGGACGCCGTCTTCCTCTGCAATTCCGGGGCCGAGGCCAACGAGGGCGCGATCAAGATAGCGCGCAAGCACGGGGCCGCCGCGTCTCCGAAGAGGACCGCGATCGTCACCCTGCGCGGCTCCTTCCACGGCCGCACGATAGCCACCTTGGCCGCCACTGGCCAGGACAAGTTCCACCAGCAGTTCGGACCCTTTCCTCCGGGTTTCGCCTACGTCCCGCCCGAGGACGGAGCCGCCCTGGAGGCCGCGCTCGGTCCGGAATGCTGCGCGCTCTTCCTGGAGCCGATCCAGGGCGAGAGCGGGGTGATCCCCCTGAGCGACGATTACTTCAGGCTCGCGGCCAAGCTCTGCGCGGAGCGCGGGATCCTCCTCGTCGCCGACGAGGTGCAGTGCGGCGCGGGGCGGACGGGAAGCTTCCTCGCGTCGACCCTGGCGGGCGTCGAGCCCGACGTCGTCACCTTGGCGAAAGGCCTCGCCGGCGGCCTGCCCATCGGGGCGGTCCTCGCCCGCGGGGAAGCCGCCGAGGTGCTCGGGCGGGGCGACCACGGCTCGACCTTCGGCGGCAACCCGCTGGCGGCCAGCGCGGCCAGGGTCGTTCTCGGCGAGCTCGGGCGGCCCGGCTTCCTCGAGGCCGTCGCTCGCAAGGGCGAGCGGATCCTCGCCGCACTTCGCTCCTGGAGGCATCCCCTCGTCAAGGAAGTACGCGGCCGTGGCCTCATGATAGGCCTCGCGGTGACCTGCGTCCCCGACAGGGTAAAGGAACTCTGCATCGCGCGGGGACTCCTGGTCCTGACCGGGGGGGCCGACGTAGTTCGCCTCCTTCCTCCCCTCGTCATCACGGACGCGGAGATCGATCGCGGCCTCGCCATGCTGAAGGAAGCCCTGGACGAGGCGGCGAAGGGCTGAATCGGCTTGCCGTCCCCTCGGGGACGGCTTTTTTCTCCATTTTCGTTATCCGATCTATTTCCATGAAAACCCGGCATGCACTATATTTTCCAGCGCAGCGTCCATGCTCGTTCGGAGGTCTTGATGAATAGATCCCTCGTCATCCCCGGCTTCGTATCCCTATCCGTAGCCCTGGTCCTCGGCTCCTGCGCTTCCAAGCCCGCCGCCGTAGTTCAGGCTCCCCCTCCCGCCGCCGGGGCCGTCTCCAAGACCCCCGCGAAGGTGGCAAAGCAGAGGACGGTCCTCACCAAGGTGCCCGTTCTCATGAAGGAGACTTCCTACTATTCAGACGGCCTCGTCGACGAATACATCGTCTACAAGATGGACGACGCGAACAGGAACCTGATCGAGAAGGCGACCTTCGATCCGTCGATCGCCGATCCCGTCGAGCGCCTCGTCCCCGAATACAAGGACGGCCGCCTCGTCGCCGAGTCCGTCTACGACTCGAGCGCCAAGCTGCGCAGCCGCCGCGAGCTGGGCTACGACGCCTCGGGACGGCTGATCTCGGAGATAGTGCGCGACGGCAACGGCAAGGAGCAATCCTCGTCGGCATACGCCTACGACGCCGAAGGCCGAAAGGTAGAATGGCGGGCCCTCGACGGCTCGGGCGCCGTCAAGGCGACGAGCAGCTATTCCTATGACGGCAATGACTTGACCGGAGTCGCGGTGAAGGATTCGGACGGGTCTCTGCGGGAGACGCTGAAGCTGGAATACGCGGACGGCGAGCTCGCGAAGCGCTCCTATTTCGGCGCCGATGGGGCCTTGGAGAAATACGAGGCCTACGCCTATACGGGAGGAAAGCCGAGCTCGCTCGAGAATCGTCGGGCCGACGGATCCTTGGCCTCCAGGATCGTAGACGCTTACGGCCCTTCCGGCGAATTGGTCAAATCCTCGGAATACGATTCCTCCGGCGCGCTTAAAGGCTATACCACCTACGAATACGTCGTCCGCGAAGACAGCGCCGTCGAAACGTATTACGAATGAGACAGGAGTGTCCCCGTATGAAGCGCCTTCTCGCCATCGCCATAGTATTGCTTTCCGCCGCGGTCGCGGGCTTCGCCGACGAGACCACGGAAGTCTACCAGATGCTCTTCCGACAGGCCGAGGGCCTGCCTCAGAAATACGCGGCGGCGCTCAACCTGGTCGGCCTCAACGATAAAGCCACGGCGCCTATCCTGGCCCAAGCCCTTCAGGATCTCCTGCTCAAGCAGCAGTCCTACTCTTCCCCGGACGACCAGGAGCTGTACGGCCGGACCGTCCGCATCCTCGCCCAGGCCCTCGGGGAGTACAAGGACGAGGATGCCGCGCCCTTCCTCTGGCAGGCGGCCCAGCAGGTGCCCGATCCCCTCGCCAGGGCCGAGGCCATAATGGCCCTGGGAAAGATGCGGGCTCTCGATTACGTCGAGCGCATCGCGCTGATGCTCCGCGATCTCAATTTCCAGCCCACCCAGGACCGCGACGCCGGCGAGAAGCTGGCCTATGCCTGCGTGGTCGCCCTCGAGAAGTTCAAGGACCCGAGAGGCTTCTCGCCGGTATTCTTCGCGACGGACGCCTGGTACTCGCTCCGCGTGCGCCAGGAAGCCGAGGCGGCCCTTCCCGGCATAGCCGACGATCCGACCGACCCGATAAAGGCCATCATCGGGGTAGAGGTCCCCGATCGCGATCTGCGCGCCCTCCGGGCCGAGGCCGATTCCAAGGCGCCCGATCAGCGCAAGATCGAGACGGCGGTCCTCGCCCTCGGGATCGGCCTTCAAAAGGCGCCCCGAGACAAGGACGAAGCCAAGCTCTACTCCGACCTGCGCAAATACGCCCTTCGCGTGCTCATCGCCTACAAGGCCGGCGGTCCCGATTCCGTCGACGGATGCGTCGCCTCCTACCAGCGGGGCTTCGACGACGAGGAAAGGCTTCTCGCCCTCTCGGCCCTCGGCGTCAACGGATCCGACCCGGCCGCCGCGGCCCTCCGGGACATTATCCTCAAGCTGGACAACGATCGGAAAGCCGGGATCTCCGACGAGACGAGCGAGCGCATGGCCAAGGCCGCCATAGAGAACTGCGCCGTCGCCAAGAACAAGATCACGAGGCCGGCTCTCCTGGCGGTGACTTTCGACGACAACTGGTCGGGCGGAATCATCCTCGCGGCGCAGACCGCGCTCAAGGCCATGCAATGAGGGATGGCGAGGCGGGATTCGCGAGCCGAAGCTCGCGCGCGAGCCGGGTCTCGCGCGTCGCCGCCCGCCTCGCCTCGGAAGGAATCGCGGCCGCCCTCTTCGAGGACGCCGAGGGTCGGCGCGACCAGGCCGTCCGCTACCTGACGGGCCATCCCGCGGACGCCCTCCTCGTCGTCGCCGCGGACGGCCGCTCCACGCTCGTGGCCTGGGACGTAAATCTGGCGCGGGCCCTCGCGCAAGCCGGCGAGATTTTCGCCTACGCCGATTTCGAGCGCCTTCCCCTGCGGGCGCTGGCCGAGGTCATCGCTCGCCTCGGACTTCCCGAAGGCTCCAAGGTCGAGCTGCCGTCGACCTTCGCCTATCCCCGCTACGTCGACTTCGTGGAGGGACTTCCGGCCTACGATCTCGTCTGCCGAGTCGAGGGCGCGGATGCTTTCGTCCGCGGGCTCAGGGCGATCAAGGACCCGAACGAGCTGGAGATTTACGGAAGGGCGGCCGCCATCACGAATGCCCTCATCGACGAGGTCGAGGCGGGAGTCCGCTCGGGCCGGATCCTCACCGAACTCGACGCCGCCCTCCTGATCGAGCGCTCCTGCCGCGAGGCCGGTTGCGAGGGGCTCGGCTTCGAGACCCTGGCGGCCGGACCGTCGCGCAGCTGGGGAATCCACGCCTTCCCGCCCTATGGGGCAGGACCCTTCGCCGCCGAGGGCCTGTCGATTCTCGACTTCGGTCTCAGGCTCGAGGGCTACTCGACCGACGTAACGATGAGCTTCGCGCGCGGAAGCCTCGGGAGCGAGGGCGAGCGCATGGTCGCGCTCGTAGAGCGCGCCCACGCCGAGGCCATCGCGATGATCGCGCCGGGTCGACGCTGCCGCGAGGTGGCCCTGCGTGCCGATGCGATCTTCGCGGAGGCCGGCTTCGCGATGCCGCACGGCCTCGGCCACGGAATAGGACTCGATGCGCACGAGGCGCCCCTCCTCCGCTCGCGCGAGGATTGCGAGGACGTCCTCTCTCCCGGGAATATCGTCACGATAGAGCCGGGACTCTACGACCCGAAGCTGGGCGGAGTGCGGCTCGAGGACGACGTCCTCGTCACCGAGACGGGCTGCGAAGTCCTGACGAAATCGCGGATAGCGCGGTTATAGCCGCGACGCCGTCCATGACATTGTTTCTCCCGCGAGCATGGGCACGACGCCGTCGACTTCCCGCGGCACGACCCATTCGCGACGGACGAGCGATAGGCGTCCCTCCGAAGGCGTAAGTCCGTAGAAAGCGGCGCCTCGGCGCGAGAGGAAGGCCTCGAGCCCGCCCATCCTGCCCTCCGAGTCGAAAAGGCCGGCCAGGGCCGCGACGGCGGAAGGCGAGGAATAGATCCCGGCGGCCGCCCGAGGCCCTTCCTTGGCCGCCCGCGGATGGGGCGCCGAATCGCTTCCGAAGAAGAGTCTGGGCTCGCCTCGCAGGACGGCTTCGCGCAAGGCATCGCGGTCTCGCGCGGGCTTGAGGATCGGCTTGCAGAAGAGGTAGGGGTTCATCTCCTCGCCCAAGAGATCGTCGAGTCCGAGCAGGAGGTGATGGGCGGTCACCGTGGCGGCCACGCGCGGGGGGGAAGATAGCACGAAATCGAGCATGGGGATCGTGGAGACGTGCTCGACGACCACCTTCAAGCGGGGATGAGCGGCGAGCAGGCGCTCGAGGGTCGGGATGAAGGCAGCCTCGCGGTCGAGGACCGGCGCCGAGGGATCCTCGGCGTGGACGCAGAGGACGATCCCCGCCTCCTCCATGGCCGCGATGGCCTCGCGTAGCTCGGAGGGGTCGGAGGGGCCGTCCGCGGCGTTGGTCGTCGATCCGGCCGGGTAGTACTTGCCCGCGATCGCCCCCGCGGCCGCGCAGCCGCGCACGGTATCGGCGCTCATGCCGGGCAGGAGCTTGAAGCTCATGAGAGGCATCGGCGCCGCTCCGTCGCCTCGTCCCGCGGCGAGGATCGCCGCGCGATAGGCGACGATATCCGCGGCGGAAACCACGGGCGGAACCGTGTTGGGCATGACCAGGGCGCGTCCGAAGGACAGGGCCTCCCGTCGGGCGTAAGCCGGCATCTCCGGGACCTGTCGAAGGTGGACGTGGAAATCGTCGGGTAGCGCGATCTCGAGGCGATCGCCGGAAGACGCGTCAATCAAGCCTCAGCTCCAGGATCGAGACGTCGTCGGGAAAGCGCCTGGACGAGGATTCGGCCTTGGTCAAGTCGAGGATCCTGTCGAGCGTACGCCGCTCGCCGCGGGGCTCCGAGGCTATCCCGACCAGGGCCTTGGCGAAGCGCTCCATGCCGAAGATGCTTCCGTCCCTCGCCCTGAACTCGTAGATCCCGTCGCTGAATACGTAGAGGCCCGAGCCCTTGGGGACCCCGGCCTTGGCGGAATCGTAATGCGCGTCCTCGGCCACCCCGACGATCATGCCGGAGGTCGACAGCTCCTCCGTGGATCCGTCGGGCAGGACGAGGATGGCGGGCGGACTGCCGGCGCTCGCATAGACCAGCTGCCTCGCCAGGTGGTCCCATACGCCGTACCAGGCCGTGAAGAAGAGATTGTTCTGCTCCTCCATCTTGAACGAGGCGTTGAGCTTGTCGAGGACGGAGGCCGGCTCGTAGAAGTCGGCTTCGGGCAGGACCTGGGTCTTGAGCATGTTCATAAGGGTGACGGAAAAGAGGGCGGCCTCGATTCCGTGGCCGCTCACGTCGATCAGGTAGAGGGCGAGCTTGCCTCCTCCGTCCTCGCCGCCCAGGAGGTGATAGCCGAAGACGTCTCCGCCGAGCGAGGCCGAAGGCACGAACTCCCAGTCCGTCGCGAGCTCCGGGAGAGTCAGCCGCTCCGGCAGGAGGCTCCGGACGTAGGAGGCTCCCCCGCGGAGCTCGGAGCTGAGCTTATCCTGGGCTTCTACGAGGGCGCTCACGTAGAGCTCCTGCTCCTCCTTCATCCGCTTCTTCTCGAGACAGGATTCTATGCGCGCCTTGAGGATCACGGGCTCGAACTCGCGCGGGAGATAGTCCTCGGCCCCGAGCTGGATGCAGCGCGCGATGATCTGGGTGTCCTCCAGGGAGGAAATCACTATAGCGTGCACGCCCTTCAGGACCTCCTCCGCACGCATCCGCTCGAGCAGCTGGTATCCGTTCATCCCCGGCATCATCACGTCGATGATCGCGACGTCGAAGGGCTCGGAGCGAAGCAGCTCGAGGGCCGCGAGGCCGTCGGCCGCCGCCCTCACCTCATGGCCCTGGCGCTCGAGATGCCTCGAGAGGAGCTCGCGGTTGAAGAGGTTGTCGTCCACGACGAGTATCCGGCCCGGGCGGGGCGCCGGCTCGAGCTCCAAGGCCGCCAGTTGGGGACGCGGGGAGCCGGCATCGCCTTCCTCCTCGGCGGCCCCCGCCGGAGCGTCGTCCTCGGCGGCCATGAGCTCGAGGATGGCGTTGCCCGCCTGGAGGAGCCTGTCAGCGTCGAGGACGAGATCCCTGTCGCCGCCGGCCGACGCCTTGCCCTTGACTTCCTGTACTAGGGCGACGAGGGCGTAGATGATCCCGTAGATCTGGTGGTCGAGCGCCTCGGGCCCCGCCGATCCGCGCTCGTCGAGGCGGGCGAGCAAGGGTTCCTTGAGCGCCTGCGCGGATTCCTTGATCGTGGCGAAGATCGCGGCAAGGTCCTCGTGGCCATTCTCGATCGCGTCTTGCCTCAGGATCTCTCCGTAGCCGACGATATGATTGAGCTGCGTGCGCGCCGACCGGCGCGCGGCTTCGCCGCCCTTCTCCATCAAGGCGGGGGAGTCTGCGCTATTGCTTCTCGGCATGCTCTTCGACGTATTTCTTGAACTCTTCCTCGGACATCCGGTCGGAATAGAGAGGATAGAGGGCCTCGATGAGGTCCTCGATGGTCGGGAATTTCGCCCCGTCAAGCTTGTAAGTCATTCTCGCCTCGAATGTAAGATACTAGGTTAAGCCGCACGGCGCAAGCTTTCAACGAAGGCGAGCCTCGTAGAGCGCCCGCGCGATGGGCATCCTTCTCCCCGTGCCGAAGGCCCTCGCCGAAACCTTGACGACGGGCGCCGATTGCCTGCGCTTATGCTCGGCCCGCCCCACCATCGATACGACCCTCTCGACGAGGGCCTCGTCGTAGCCGCGCTCGACGATCTCCGCCGCCCCGAGGTTCCGGATGATATAGAGGCCGAGTATCTCGTCGAGGATCCCGTAGGGAGGCAGGGAATCCTGGTCGGTCTGGCCGGGCCGGAGCTCCGCGCTCGGCGCCTTGGTCAGCGTCGCCTCGGGGATGACGGCCCTCCCCGCGCGGGAGTTGATATGGCGCGCGAGGTCGTAGACTTCCGTCTTGAGCAGGTCGCCGATGGGCGCGAGGCCTCCGCACATGTCGCCATAGAGCGTGCAGTAGCCGGCGGATAGCTCGCTCTTGTTTCCCGTCGTCAGGAGGAGGGCGCCGAATTTATTGGACCAGGCCATCAGGATCGAGCCGCGTACACGGGCCTGAAGATTCTCCTCCGCGATATCCTGCGGCCTTCCCTCGAACTTGGGCTCGAGAAGGTCGAGGAAGGCGGTAAAGGGCCCCTCGATGGGCAGGCTCTCGAGGCGGATGCCCAGGCCGCGGCAGAGCGCGAGCGAATCGCTGACCGAGCCCTCGCTCGAGAAGCGGCTCGGCATCGACAGGCAGGTGACCTTGTCGGCTCCGATGGCCTCGGCCGCGAGAACCGCGACGAGCGCCGAATCTATGCCTCCCGAGAGACCGAGGCAGGCCCTTTGGAAACCGCACTTGCGCATGTAATCCCGGATGCCTAGGACGAGGGCGCGTTCGATCTCGTCGTATTTATCGGCATGGACGGGTAAGGGAGCCTCCGAAGCCGATTTCCCCTCGAGCGCGTCGGTATCGACGACGAGGAGCTCCTCCTCCCATCCGGAAAAGGCCGCCAGCTTGCCGTCAGGGCCGATCGCGAAGGACCTGCCGTCGAAGACGAGAGAGTCGTTCGCGCCGAGGAGATTGCAATAGAGTACCGGTATGCCGGCTTCGGTCGCGGCCCCGCGCGCGAGGCCGGTCCGGACCTCGAGGATGCCCGACGCGAAAGGCGAGGCCGACGGCACGACGAGTATCTCGGCGCCTTCGTCCAGGAGCTCCTTGACGGGATCGACCTCGTAGCGAAGGCCGGGCATGGGAGGACTCCTCCACCAGATATCCTCGCAGATCGCGAAGCCGACTCGCCTGCCGGCGATCTCCACGACGCGCCGCTCGCGGGCCGGCTCGAAGTACCTCGCCTCGTCGAAGACGTCGTAGGTGGGAAGGAGGGTCTTGGCCTGGGAGAAGGTCAGCGCTCCTCCGCGGAGCAAGGCGACGGCGTTGACGAGGCTCTTGCCGCGGCCCGTGCGGTTACGGTCGACGTAGCCGACCGCGACCGCGAGCTCGGGAGGCAGTCCGCGCTGCAGGCGCCGGAGGGCCGCGAGGTTCTCCTCGGCGAAGGAGTCCTGATCGAGCAGATCCATGGGGGGATAGCCGCAGAGGGCGAGCTCGGGAAAGACGAGGAGGTCGACCTTGCCCTCCGGGCCGGAGCGGGCGACCGCGCCCGCCGGGCCGACCGCCGCCGCGGCGAAATCCAGCATCTTGGCGAGGTTGCCTTCGAAATCGCCTATCACCGTATTAACCTGAGCCAAGCCGACAAGCATCTACGCCTCCGCGAGAATGGCTTACCGAGAACCGCCCGAGTCGCCGAAAGCATCATTGAGTGTTGCGGCCACCGATGGCCGCATAGTACACTCGGCGGCGTGGCTAAGACAATCCTGATCGCCCCCTTCGAAGGCCCGCTCGCGGCCGCTCTCGCGGCCGAGGCGAGCGCGGAGGGCTGGTCGCTGGCCCTCGCTCTGGCGCGCGGACCGGTCCCCGCCGAGATTTCCAAGGCTTCCGACGACGGGAAGCGCGCGAGGGCCGTCACGCTCGCCTACGATCCGCGGTCCTACGTGTCCGCCTCCTCCCTCGTCCTTTCGGCGACGAACGCCCTGGGAGAGCTGGACGCGGCCGTCCTCGTATTCGACCCCGCCGAGGCCAAGACGGACTTCCTCTCGGGCAAGCCCGGCGAGCTCGCGGGCCTGATTGACGAGCGCTGCGCGGGACCCCTCTATCTCGCCCGCGAGCTCGTCCGCCGCTTCGAGTCGCGCAAGGCCGGCTCCCTCCTCCTCCTCGCCCCCGAGTGCCCCCGCGACGCGGCCGTCGGGCCGGCCGCCGCGATGGCCGATGGCGCCTTCGAGGGCTTGGGCATGGGACTCTTCTCGGCCGCGATCGGGGCTTCCTGGTCGGCTTTCGGGCTGCGGGACGCGAGCGGCCAGACGGAACGGGCCGCCCGCTACGCCATCGCGTTGCTCGACGACGCGAAAAGGGCCAAGGCGGGACGCTGGCTGCGCTATACGGGGAAAAGCGGGATATTCGGATAAGGCCCCGGACATCGCCTCACTCGAAGCCGGCGATCCTATGCGGGACGTAGGGCTCCTCGAGCCTGTCGACTTCCTCGGCGCCGAGGCTGAGCGACAAGGCCGCGACCGCGTCCTCGAGCTGGCCGGGCTTGGTCGCCCCGACAATCGGAGCGGTCACCGCGCGCTTCCCGAGCATCCAGGCCAGGGCGATCTGGGACATCGCGACGCCGCGCGACGCGGCCAGTTGGGCGACGCGCTCGACGACCGCGCGGTCGGTGGCGCCGACGTCGTCGTAGAGCGTACGGCCGAAGGCGTCGGTCCTGGTCCTGGCCGTCTCCTCCGCCTTCCAGGGCCGCGCTAGCCTTCCTCGGGCCTGGGGGCTCCAGGGGATCACCCCGATGCCCTCGGCCGCGCACAAGGGGAGCGTCTCGCGCTCTTCCTCCCGATAGATGAGGTTGTAATGGGGCTGCATGGAGACGAAGCGCGTCCAGCCATGGAGATCGGACAGGTAAAGGGCCTTCGCGAACTGCCAGGCGTGCATCGACGAGGCGCCGATGTAGCGGGCCTTGCCTGCCTTGACGACGTCGTGCAGGGCCTCGAGGCTCTCCTCGATAGGCGTCGCGTAATCCCAGCGGTGGGTCTGGTAGAGGTCCACGTAGTCGGTTCCTAGCCTGCGTAGGCTGGCGTCGATCTCGCGGAATATCGCCTTGCGCGAGAGGCCGGGCGAGTTGGGGTCGTCCTTGCGCATAGGGAAGAAGACCTTCGTCGCGATCACTACGTCGTCGCGCCTCGCGAAATCCCGGAGGGCCCGACCGAGGACCTCCTCGCTCGCGCCGAGCGAGTACATGTTGGCCGTATCGAAGAAATTGATGCCGAGCTCGAGGGCCTTCTTGATGAAGGGCCGCGAAGCCTCCTCGCCGAGCGCCCATGGCTGCTGGCCTCTCGCCGGATCGCCGTAGCTCATGCAGCCCAGGCAGATCCTCGAGACCTTGAGCCCCGATGCGCCGAGATTGACATAGTCCATGCACGCCTCCTCGCCGCGAAGCCTTCGGCGCTACTTGATCTTCTTGCGCAGCCTCCGCGCCGACGCGGCAGCGTCATGCGGGCCGGGCGCGCCATTCCCCGCCTCGGCCTTCTCGGCGGACCTATGGGCGAAAAAGAGGAAGAGCGCCCCGCCGACGATCATCGCCGCGCAGAAGACCTGCCCCGTGGAAAAATTGAGCGGACTCGTCACGATATAGGTAGGGGCGCTCCTGTCCCCGAGAATGTAGCCGATGCCCTGGTCGGGCTCGCGGAAATACTCTATGACGAAGCGGATGGCGCCATAGCCTATGGCGTAGACGCCGGTAGCGAGGCCGCGGAAGCTTTCGCGCTTTCGGACGAAGATCCATAGCGCGAGCCAGAGGGCGAAGCCTTCGAACACGGCCTCGTAGAGCTGGGAAGGATGGCGCGGGAGGTTGACGAGGTCGTTCATCGAGTTGAGCCGTATGCCCGCCTTTGTGGCAGCCTCCTGGACCCATGGCAAGCTGGCCTTGAAGCGGCCGGTTTCAGGCACCGACGGGAAAATCATGCCGATGGGCGAGGAGGTGACCTTGCCCCAAAGCTCTCCGTTGATGAAATTGCCCAATCGACCGAAGGTGTATCCCAGGGGAGCCGACACCGCGATGACGTCGGCGATGGCGAGCCAGCTCTGCCTCTTCGCTCGGCAATACGCGAGGGTAGCGACGATGAGGCCGACGAGCCCGCCGTGATACGACATTCCCTGGAAGCCGGTGAAACGCATGCTTTCGTCGAAGGGCCAAAAGATCAGCCAAGGCCTCGAGCGGTAGTAGCCGGTGGGATCGTAGACGAGGGTGCCGAAGATGCGGGCGCCTATGAGGAGGCCGACGATGGCCCAGAAGAACCAGCCCTCCGATTCCTCGACCGTCCACGGGGCCTGCCTGCGCTTGGACTCGTAGCGGAACAGGAACCACGTGGCCGCGAAGGCGACGACGTACATGAGGCCGTACCAGCGGAGGGGCAGGCCGGGTATTATCTCGGGCTTGATCCAGGTCGGGAACTGCATGGCTGCGGGCATGAGCCCTCCTATAAAGGCCGCTCGATTATGCGGCCCAAGGCTTGATCGAAGGAAAAGGCGACCTTGGCCTTCTTGGTCCTGACTTCGAAGAAGCGGTTGTGGCTTTCGAGTATCACTCCCGGGAAGGCGATGCCGCGAACCCTGACCTCGGAGGCGACATGGGCCTCGAATTTCTCCCGCAGGTCGAAGATCCTATGCGTCCGCTTCTCGAGCAGCTTGACTAGTTTTACCTTATCCTGCCGTATCCGGTCGAGCCCCGCTCCCGCCCTCTCGAGCTCGGCCATCGTGCGGTCGGATTGCAGTATGAGCGCCTTCAGCTTCTCGATCTCCCGGCCCTCGGCATCGATCTGGTCGGCGACGAGATAGTCCTGGCCGAAAGAGACCTCGGTCTTGGCATAGTTCTCCGAGCCCAGGACGGCTACGTCGATGCCCTTGCGGGCCTTGCAGAGGCCGCCGATGAGGGAGCCTCTCTCGCCCGCGACTACGAGACGACCGTTGGTCTTCACGTTGCACAGGATGCAGCCGGTCTTGAGCTTGATGTCCTCGACGGCGAGGAGGAGGGCCTGCTCCGCGAAGGCGGCCTCTATCCCGAGCCTCGCCCGAATGGTGCCCTTGCGCGCGCCCTTTATCCCTTCCGCGACGCGAACCCCGCCGTCGCTCGAGAGCAGGGATGCCTCTATCGCCCCGGCTATCGAGACGTCGCCGCCCGCGACCAGCGAGAAACCGGCTAGCACCGAGCCGGAAACCTGGACCAGGCCGGGGAACTTGACGTTCCCGGTTGCCGGGCCAAGGTCGCCCTGGATAGCCAGCCGCTCGCGAATCGAGACCCTGCCGCCCGAGCCGAAGACCCCGTCGACGACGAGCTCCCCGCTTACGTTCGCGATATACACGATCGATCCGTCCTCGGCTATCTCCTCGCGAACCGTTTCGTCGTGCTCCGGCGGGGCCGCGGAATCCGCCCCGCCCGACTTGACCGGGCGCCCCAACACGTCGATTCCGTCCTCGCCCGCGTCTCCCGCCTTGCCCAGCTTGAGTATCGGATCCCCCGCCTCGACGCGGGTCATCGTGTCGCGCTCCCTGAAGTCCACCCTGTTTCCGGCCTGTACCGAGTAGAGGGCACCCGTCGCCTTGTGTACGAGCCACGTGGTCTCCACGCTCCCGCCGGCGCGAGAGGCGCGGCCCCTAGCCACCACCTTCTTGAGCACCGGCTTGCCCGCGCGCGCATCGGCGACGGCCTCCGCTATGGAGTAGGGCTCGAGGCCCTGCTTCACGCCCTTTTCCGAGAGGGCCGAGAGGATCCTCTCCACGGACAGCGGCGAGCCCAAACCCTCCTCCGCGACGAGGGTCACCGCGGCGGACATCGAGTCCGACGACACCGAGACATCGATGATCGAGTCGCGGAAACTCAGGACGCGCAGCCTCCAAGCCTTGTCCATCTCGTCGGCGAGCAGAAGCCCGCCGACGGTCGCGACCAGCTTGTCCCTGCCGAAGTCTATGTTCTCATAGGTCTTTATGGAAGGATCGTTGCCGGCGATCCCGGGGATCGGCCGGCCGTAGACGTCCACGCCGTCCTGGCCGGCTACCGATGGCGGGATATCGCCCAGCTTCTGCCCCGGCTGAACCTGGGCTATCTTCGTCGCCTGGTCGATCGGGAACTCGGCGAGACTGGACAGGGCCTTGGCGATTCCCGGATGCCCCGCGAGGCGCTCGCGCAGCTCGGAGGCCTTGGCCTCCGGGAGGAGGGAGACCGCGAGGGCGAGCGCCCTGCCCTTTCCCCGCTCGGGGGCGCGTCCCTCCGCGAGGGGATAGTCGAGGAGCTCGGGATCCTTGCCCCTGTAGAAGGCGAGCACGTCTTTCTTGAGTTCGTCGGGCTTGAAGCCCCTGACTCCGGAAGCCTTGAGGGCCGAGCTCAAGGCGGAAAGGTCGAGAGGCTTCCCCCTCCCCCTGCCTTTCCATATCGATAGCCTTGCCTTGACGCGGTCCGGGCTGACCGTGATCTCGATCTTGGCATCCCTATCCCTGGAAAGGCTCCAGCTGAACAATGCGTCTCCGCTCGATACGGCGCGCTCGATGGCCTCGGATATGTCCTGGGCATCGACGAGGCCGTCTTCGGGCGCGCCGAGCTCCTTCGCCTTCTCGAGTATCTCCATCGGCCCCGGCCCGGGCAGTCGCGGATCGCCGGGGTTGTAGTTCAGGAAATAGGTGGCGCCATCCGGCGACGGCTCCACGGACCAGCTGTGCCGCGGGACGGGCACGACGTCGACCCAGCGCTCGCCGATCCTCGCGACGCCGTCCCAATCGGCCAGCAGCTCGCCCTTGTTGCGCAGGATGCCGGGGCCGGTCAGGAAGGAGCCGTCATCGGAAGGCGGCTGGAGGGGCTTGCCGAAAAGAGTCTTACCGGGCTTTCCGGGCCTGGCCTGCGAAAGCAGGCCTACCCGCTCCCCGCGCCGCGCCCATCCGGTTTGGAGGAGAGTCGGGTCGGGGAAAACCTGCTCGCGCTTCTCCCGCCTCTCGATCGTCTGCATTTTCTCGAGCTTGGGAGGAAGGAAAGGCAGCGCCGCCGCTTTCCTCACCGTCTTCTCGACCTTGACGGACTCGAACCTGACCTTATATAGGACGGGGGGAGGAGCCTCGGCGACGACGCGTTGGGCGAGCTCGGCAAGCTCCGGCGGCATGGGCATATCCGCCCACTCGGGCAACTCCGGCTTGGGCGGCTCCGGCGCGACGCCCGAAGCGACGATCTCCTTGACCTTGCCCTTCGCCCGCCCGAGTTTCTGCACCAGATCCTCGGCTCGCCGCTGATTGTAGCCGCCTATCCGCGCGTCCATGAGGACTCGCAGGATCTTCTCGGCCGTCCATTCGGCCCCGTCCTTGTCGGGCGTGAAGATCAGGCTCGCCTCCAGCTCGTCTTCGTCTATGGCGAGCGCGATGGCGCCCTTGGCTACGCTCGGGGACATGGCTGGGACCTAGCCGGCGAAGCCCTGCTCGAGGGCCTTCGCGAGCTTGTATTTGAGGAACTGGTTCTCGCGCCTGAGCTTGTCGATCTCGAACTGCTGGCCTCGGATCGCTTCGACGAGCTCGCCCGTGGTGAGCGCGCCCGAGGAGAGAAGCTCCTCGACGTAAGCCGCCTTGGCCCCGAAATCGGCCTCCGCCTCGAGCTCGGCGGTTCGGTAGCCGCCCTCGATCTCGGCGAGCGAGAGGGACATGTCCTCCTCGTCCTCCGAGGACAGGAGCTTATCGGCCGTGCGGTACAGCGCCTGCGAGAGCACCGACTGCGGCTTATAGCGAATGATGGGGATCCTGCTCCCCAGGGCGACGTCCTGGAGCTCGTCGCGATAGAGGACGCCGAGATGCTCGATCTCTATGTTGAGGTATTCCTTGCACGAGCGGCGTATCTTCTGCGCCTTCTCGGCGTCCTTGGGGTCCTCGAGCATGTTCATGAGGAGGCGCGGCCTGAAGCGGGCCATTCGGTCGTTCGCGATCGCCCATCGATCGGGGTCGATATCGCGGACCTGGTCGAGTATGGCCGGGATGTATGCGGTCCTCAGCGAGGCTCCGTCCTTGCGAAGCGTCTCCATATGCTCGAAAGCGCGCGACTTCTGCCCGAAGGCGCCATAGAGGAGGCGGAAGACGGCGTTCTTCAGGAAAAGATAGGCGTTGAGAGTAGCCGTAAGGGTAGGAGCGGTGACCACGAGGCCATGCGCGCTCATGAGGAAGAAATCGAGGATGTTGGAGCCGGTGCCTGCGCCCAGGTCGAGAACCAGATAATCCGCGTCGAGGGAAAGAAGGCGCTTGACGAGCTGGTTTTTCTGGGAGGTCTTTATGTTCGCCAGGCCGGGCACTTCGGCGTCCCCGGGTATGAAACGCAGGTTTGGGTAGTCGGTATCGAGGACGATGCTTTCGAAGCTCGCGCCCTGGGGCGATCCCGACAGGAAGGTGCCTATGCCGGTCTTCGGCGCGGCGATGCCGAGGATGAGATGGAGATTCGATGCGCCGAGATCGAGGTCGGCCAAGACGGTCCTGCGGCCCGACTGCGAGAGGGCTACCGCCAGGTTGGCAGCCACCATGGACTTGCCGACCCCGCCCTTGCCGCTCGCGATGGGTACGATCCGCATTACACGCCCTCTATCCGCTTTACCAGGACGAGGACCGATAGGCTCGCGATATCTACGATGACGATGAGAGAAGCCAGGATCCCGCCGAGACCGGGGACGCCGAGGGATACGGCCGAGGCCTTGGGGTCGCGCGCGAGGGCCAAGGCCAGAGGGAGGAAGCAGGCGATCGAGGCCAGCTTGCCGACGATCAGCAGAGGCCTATACGCGTCATAGCGTCCAGGATCCAGCCACAGGAAAAAAAAACCGGCCGCGAACAGGAGCTGAGGCGCGGCGGCATAGCGGAGGAGGCCGGAGGCGCTCGGGCCGAAAAGGACGTCCAGGTCGAAGGCCAGGAACACTATGGCGAGGAAGCGGAACGATTCCGCTATCGCCGCCATGAGGTGAACTGCCCTGTGTCTCATATATGTTGCAAGTGTACTTGGGCCGATAGACCCCGTCAAGAAGACAGGTCCCGGTAATGTTGCAGGAGTCGATCTTCGTGCTATCTTCCATCATACATACGGTTCAACTGTTTGGCCGAGACTCTCGGTCTCCGGCTGCCGGAAAGGGAGATCCACGTTGAGCAACAAGGACATTGGGCATAGGACGGTCTGGAGCGCCGTCGGGGCGGCGATAATCCTCGTATCGGCCCTCGCTCTTTCGGTTCCCCAGGCCGTCGCTCAGGCGGCCGATTCCGCAGGGGCCTCCGACTCGGACACGAGGCGCTACCTAGGCGAGCTCGGAGACACTTTCCGCTTCGTCCTCCGGAACTACGTCGATCAGCCCGATGCGAAAAAGCTTTACGAGGGCGCCATGAAGGGCATGTTCGAGGCCCTCAACGACCCTTATTCGGTATTTCTCGACGAGAACATGCTGAGCGACATGACCGACATCACCTCCGGCCAATTCGGAGGCGTCGGGCTCTATATCGACAAGCAGGCCAAGGATCCCAAGGCTGCCGACGACGCGCCGAGGTACATCGAGATAGTGTCGCCGATCGAGGATACGCCGGGAGCCAAATACGGTCTCAAGTCCGGCGACCTCATCGTCAAGATCGACGGAGAGACTACCGCGCCGCTCAGTTCCTTCGAGGCCCAGCAGAAGATCCGAGGCGAAGCGGGGAGCAAGGTCACGCTCACCATCCGCAGGGGCGAGGCCGAGTTCGACGCGGTCCTCGTGAGGGCGATAGTGGAGATCCCGACCGTCAAGTCCGCCCTCATCCCGACGCAAGCGGGGAATGTCGCCTACCTGCGCATCATCGAATTCACGGCGTCGACCAAGTCCGCCTTCGAGGACGCGATCAAGGCCTTCGACAAAGCCGGATATCGCGCCCTCATCATCGACGTTCGCAACGACGGCGGCGGGCTCCTCCAGGCCGTGATCGGGATATCCGACGATCTCCTCGACTCCGGCGTCATCGTCTCCACCAAGGGACGGGATCCTTTCGAGAACTCCGTGAGCAGGGCGGGGCCCAACCTCCTCGTTCCCAAGGACAAGCCCCTCGTCCTCCTCATCAACAGGGGCTCGGCCTCGGCTTCCGAGATCCTGGCCGGCGCGCTCAAGGACAACAAGCGCGCCTACCTGGTCGGCGAGAATACCTACGGCAAGGGCTCGGTCCAGCAGATCTTCCCCATCGATACGACAGGCTACAAGATGACTACCGCCCGATATTATACGCCGAGCGACGAGAACATCGACAAGACCGGCATCCCTCCGGACCTCGAGGTCAAGGAACCCGATCTCAGCGATGCCCAGACCGCCGACCTCGCCAAGCTTTTGGACTCGGGCAAGATCGAGGCCTTCGCCAAGGCCCAACCCGACGCCTCGGTCGCTCAACGCGACGCCTTCGCGGCCAGCCTGGGGCAGAGCTTCGCCCTCCCCGAACGGGTGCTCGAGCTTCTGATCAAGAACCAGCTCAACCGCAGCAAGGCCGCCCCCGTCTACGACCTCGAGTTCGACTCGCCCCTCAACGCGGCGATCAAGCTATTCGACGATCCGAATTACGGACAATTGCTGGCCAACGCGAAAACCGTCAAGGAACTGGTCGAGGCCAAGAAAGCGGCGGCCAAGACCCAGACGGAAACCGGGAAGGCGGCCGACGAGGCCGGCAAGGCGAGCCTCCCGGCGCCGACGCCCGGCAACTAGGCGACCAGGTCCCTGCAAACGATGCGGCAGTTCATCCTCCCGGAGGACTGGGACGGCGGCCCAAGCTGCATCATAGAGGGACGCCGCGCCCATTATGTCTCCCGCGTGCTCAGGCTCGCTCCGGGCGACTCCTTCCCGGGTCGCGACGCAAAGGGCGAGCTCTGGACCTGCTCGGTAGCGGAGTCCACGCCGGGCCGTATCGTCCTCGACCTCGCTCCCGCCGAGACCGGAGCCGTTAAGGAGGGAGAATATCGCTCCCGTTCCCTCCCGAGGATCCTCCTCGTCCAAGGACTGCCCAAAGGCGCAAAAATGGACCTCGTCGTCCGTCAGGCTACGGAAGCCGGCGTCGCCGCGGTCCTGCCCCTCCTCTCCTCTCGGGCCTCGCAGACCGGGAAGGAGGGCGGCCCGGGCCGTATGTCGCGATGGCAGCGGATAGCGAGGGAAGCGCTCCAGCAATCGGGATCGGGCATCCGCACCATGGTCGTCGAGCCCCTAAGGCTTCAGGACCTGCCTGCAGCCCTAAAAGCCTGCGGCCTTTCTTCCTCGGATCCGAAAATACTTCTCCATGAGGCTCCCCTTGCGCAGTCTTCCATGCACGGTTATCTTACCGGAGCGTCGGAATCGCTTGCGCTCTGCGTGGGTCCCGAGGGGGGCTTCGCGCAAAACGAAGTCGATTTTCTTATTGAGGAAGGGTTTAAGCCCCTGAGGCTGGCCGGCGCAGTCCTCCGGGCCGAGACGGCCGCGTTATACGCGGTCGCCGCCGCCCAGATCATCCTGTCGGAGCGCTCGTCATGGATTCCCAAGCCCCCGTGAACCGCATCTCCGTCCTCGGCGTCGCAGTGGATATCCTCCCCGAGGAAGGCATCGAGGATCTCGTAGTCCGGTTCGCGGACGGGAAAAACCATCAGATCGTACTCCTTTCCCTTTGGGACCTCATGCGGGCCAGACACTCCGACGAATTCCGCACCATGATCGCCGGCGCCAGCCTGGTGCTTCCGATATCGCTCGCGATCGCCAAGGGCGCACGCTTCTTACGCAGGGAGGAGCCCGTCCGCTATATGCCTTTCGATTTCGTCGTAAAGCTCCTCGCCGCCCTCGAGAAGCGCGGCAAGTCGGTCTATCTTCTCGGCTCGACGAGGACGAGCATCCAAAAAGCCGAAGGCAACATCAAATCCACCTTCCCCGGCCTCCGCGTCGTCGGCCGTTACGCCGGCCGCTACCCGAAGCACATGGAGGGAGCCATAGTAGAAGCGGTCAAGAAAGCCACTCCGAGTCTCCTCCTCGTGGGTACGGGAGTCCCCGGCCGCGAGAGATGGATCCCGCGCAACCTTCCCCGCTTTAATTCCGGGATCTATCTCTGGTGCTCCGACCTCTTCGAGGTCTTCGCGGAGCGGCGATCCAAGCCTTCGAAACCTCTTTTCCGCCAGGGCTTCGAGTGGATGCCCTTTTTGATCCGTAGGCCATGGAAGGCTTACAGATTATTCATCTATCTATGGTACAACGTCTTATTGTTAGTGGCACGAATGTGGGGGAAGTAGGCTCCGTCGTGTAGATAAAAGTCTACACGCATGCGCCTGGAGTAGGCGAAAATCTGGTTGTTAGCGGGCCACTCGAATTCTAGTATCCCTATTTCGCCATGGAAACGATTTTGCTCATCGAGGACGATCCCAGAGAGGCTCGATCATTTCAATCGACCCTGGCCGGGGAGTATAGGGTCCTCCACTGTCCGGAGACGGGCCGGGCGCCCGAGACCGTCCGGCGCTGCGCGCCCGCCGCCATAGTCCTCAGCCTTCCGCCTTCCTTCGATCATATAAACGAGCTTATCCGCAAGACCGCGGAAGAAAGCGGCGGAGCCCCGCTCCTGGTTCTTTCCAGGGAAATCGATCCGTCGGTCGTCGTGGATTGCCTGAGATCGGGGGCCTCCGATTTCCTGCCGAAGCCTTGCGACTACGAGGACATCAGGCGAAGGATCGATTCCGCCATCATCGCCGGCTCGCGCGGCCCAGGCCGACCGAGCCTCTTCATCGGCCGCAGCGCGGCGATCAAGGCCGTCGAGGATCTCATTCGGCTATATGCGGGATCCAGCTATCCGGTACTCATCATGGGCGAGAGCGGTACGGGTAAGGAGATCGCCGCCCGTTCCCTTTGGAACCTCGCGCCGAGCGGCATCGGCTCCTTCGTCGCTCGGAATTGCGCGGCGATTCCGGAGCATCTCGCCGAAAGCGAGCTCTTCGGCACGGAAAAGGGAGCTTTTACGGATGCGGTAGCCAGGCCGGGAGCCTTCGAGCTCGCCCGAGGCGGACTGTTCTTCCTGGACGAGATCGGCGAGGCAAGCCTTCCCTTCCAGGCCAAGCTCCTGCGCGTACTCGAGACGGGCGAGTTCTGGCGCCTAGGCGGCAGCAAGAGCGTCGCGGCCGATTTCCGCTTCGTTTCCGCCACCGGAAAAGACCTCGAGCGGGTCGCGGCCGAGGGGAGCTTTCGTACCGACCTGCTCTATCGGGTCAATACGCTGATCATATCGATGCCTCCGCTCCGCGCGAGACGCGAGGACATCGTCGATCTGGCCGCGCATTTCGCCCTGCTGGCGTCGCGAGGACGGGTAGGCATAGCGCTCGAGGCGATGGACAAGCTCCTCGACTACGACTGGCCCGGAAACATTCGCCAGCTCCGCAATATCGTGCATCGTGCCCTCGTCCTGGCCGGCAACGCGAAGGAAATACGGGCCAAGCATATCGTGTTCTAGCGAAAAGGCGGGAAAGCCTCCCTGAGCCCGGCTCAGCGATCCTCGATCCTCCGTATCCTGGCCCCTACGCCCTGGAGGCGCTCGCAGATGTTCTCGTAGCCGCGCTCGATCTGATAGACATTGTAGATCGCGCTGGTTCCCTCGGCGCAGAGCGCTGCTATGACCATGGCCATGCCGGCGCGCACGTCGGGAGAAGTCAGCGAATCGCCCCGCAGCCGCGACGGCCCGGAGACGACGGCGCGGTGCGGATCGCAGAGGACGATCTTCGCTCCCATGCCGATGAGCTTGTCGACCCAGAACATGCGCGACTCGAACATCTTCTCGTGGATGAGGACGGTACCCTCGGTCTGGGTGGAGACGACCGTCATTATCGACGTGAGATCGGGGGGGAATCCGGGCCAGGGCGAATCGTCGATCTTGGGTATCTGGCCGCCCAAATCGGCGACTACGCGCATGGACTGACCCGAAGGCACGAGCAGGAGCTTATCCCTGAGCGTCCAGCTGATTCCGAGACGGCCGAACGCGACCTTGAGGGGCCGAAGGTCCTCGGGCTCGACGCCCTCGATCTCGAGCTCGCCGCGGGTGACCGCCGTGAGCCCTATGAAGGATCCGATCTCCATGTAGTCGGGTCCGATCGAGAAATCGGCGCCGCCGAGGGCCTTGACGCCCTCGATCCCGAGGACATTGGAGCCGATGCCGGCTATCCGCGCGCCCATCGCGACGAGGAGGCGGCAGAGGTCCTGGACGTGAGGCTCGCTCGCCGCGTTGCGGATCGTCGTGCGGCCCTCCGCGAGCACGGCGGCCATGACGACATTCTCGGTGCCGGTCACCGAGGCTTCGTCGAGGAAGATGTCGGCGCCGACGAGCTTGTCGGCCGCGAAGCGGATGGCTCCGTCTATATCGACGCGAGCCCCGAGCTCCTCGAGGGCGAGGACGTGTGTATCTATCCGGCGACGGCCTATGACGTCGCCGCCGGGCGGCGGCAGCTCGACTTTGCCGAAGCGCGCGAGCAGGGGGCCGGCGAAGAGGATCGAAGCCCGGACCTTGCGCGCTTGCTCGGGGGGGACGTCGGAACGGCCGAGCGAAGCGGGATCGATCCGCCAGGCGTTGACGCCGAGCTCTTCGACCGAGGCGCCTAGGTGCTTGAGGACCTCCAACATGACCTGTACGTCCTCGATATCCGGAACGTTTCGGAGGACGACGGGAGCGCCGGCCAGGACGGTCGCCGCGATGCAGGGGAGGGCCGCGTTCTTGTTGCCGCTGGCCTTGATCCTTCCCTTGACGGGAAATCCGCCTTCGATCAGGTACTTATGCATGATCAACTCTATGACGCCTCGCGAGGCCTGGTCAACGACGCCGGACCCTCGCGAAAGCCGACGAGATAGCATAGAATGCCGCCATGGATAGAGTCCTCCAGTCCCTGGCCGAAGGCGGCCGCATATCGATCGAAGTCATTCCCCCCGCCCGCGGAGGCGACATAGAGGAAATAAAGGCGGCCGTCGAACTCATCATGCCGCATCGGCCCGCCTTCGTCAGCGTAACCGACCATCCGGCGGGCCGGGCCTGGGCCGATTCCGGCGGGGGGCCCTCGCGCGTCGCCCTCAGGACGAAGCCCGGCACTCTCGGAACGGCCGTGGCGATTCGCGAGGAGTTCCGCGTTCAGACCATGCCGCACCTGGTCGCATCGGGAGCGGACAGGCTTGCCATGGAGGACCTTCTCATCGATCTCCATTACGCGGGCTTTCGGGACATCTTCGTCGTCCGAGGGGACGAGCGCTATTCCCCGCCCGTCCTTCGCGATGACGGCGGCGGGAAATCGGCCTGCGAGGGTCGAACGGAAGGCTATGCGCACGCGGTCGACCTGGTCGCGCACGTAGCCTCGCTCAATGCGGGACGCTATACGCCGCCCTCCGAGGGCCGGCCGACGCTTTTTTCGATCGGAGTGGCCGGCTATCCGCAGAAGCACTTCGAGGCTCCCAATCTCGAGACCGACATCCTGCGCCTGAAAGAGAAGATCGAAGCGGGCGCCGGCTTCGTCGTAACGCAGATGGTCTTCGAGGCCGGCCATTACGCCGAGCTCGTCCGGCGCCTCGCCGATCTCGGTCTGCGGGTTCCAGTCGTGCCGGGCATCAAACCCGTGCTCAGGGCGAAGTCCCTCGCCGCCATACCCAGAACGTTCTTCGTCGATCTGCCGCAGGGCCTGGTGCGGGCGCTCGGCGAGGCGCGCAGCCCCGCCGCGGAACGGGCCGCGGGCATCGAATGGGCGGTGCGACTCGCGCGCGACCTCACGGAAGCGGGCGCGCCCTGTCTCCATTTCTTCACGATGGGCTCGGGGGCCGGGACCAAAGCCGTGCTCGATGGGCTCTTTGGAACGAAAGCTACATGATCGATGCTCTCTCAAAACCCGGATGAATCTTGAAAGAGCTGCCATAAATCGCTCAATCCCCTTGACTTTCAATAGAAACGCAAACAATACTATATCACTCCGGTTAGGGGGAATTGTGAATATCATTTCTACCCGCTCTCGCTACGGGCTTCGTTTCCTAATCGATCTCGCGCAGCATGGGACCGCGGGACCGGTCGATCTCGGGTCGATCGCGGAGCGCCAGGAGATTCCGGAGACCTATCTCGCCAAGCTCGTAATCCCGCTCCGCAACGCGGGAATAATCCGCTCGGCCCGAGGGGCCAAGGGCGGTTATGTATTAGCCCGCTCGGCGGGCGAAATCGCCGTGATGGATGTCGTGGAGGCCCTGGAGGGACAATCGTCCCTCCTAGAGTGTACGGACCGTCCTGAGCTCTGCTCGCGCTCGGCCGATTGTCCGACGCTGCCGATATGGACCGGCCTCGACAAGGCCATACGGACATATCTCATGGGCGTAAGCGTCGAGGACGCGGCCGCGCCTCGAACCGCCGATTATTCCATCTAAGGAGACCATAGCATGGCTTATGCCGAAAAGATTACCGACCTCATCGGTAATACCCCTCTCGTAAAGATCCACGCTCTCGACGGGTCCCCGGGACCCGAGTCCAAAGTCACCCTTCTCGCCAAGCTCGAATCCTTCAATCCTTTCTCGAGCGTCAAGGACCGGATAGGGTTGGCGATGATCGAAGACGCGGAACGCCGCGGCCTTCTCAAGAAAGGTTCCACGATAATCGAGCCGACGAGCGGAAATACGGGCATCGCCCTCGCGGCCGTCGCCGCGGCCAAGGGCTATCGCATCGTCCTCACGATGCCCGAGACATTTTCCATCGAGCGCCGCAAGCTCCTTGCCGCATACGGAGCCGAGCTCGTCCTTACGGAGGGAGCGAAGGGAATGAAGGGAGCGATCGCCAAGGCCGAAGAGCTCGCGGCCGCCTCGCCGGGCTCCTTCATCCCGATGCAGTTCGACAATCCCGCCAACCCCGAGATCCATCGCACGACTACCGCCGAGGAGATCTGGCGCGACACCGAAGGCAAGGTCGATATCGTAGTGGGCGGAGTCGGCACGGGCGGTACCATAACGGGCGTATCCGAGGCGCTCAAGGCCAAGAAGGCGAGCGTCCAGGCATTCGCCATCGAGCCTACCGACTCGCCCGTCATCTCCGAGGGACGCGCGGGCCCGCATAAGATCCAGGGAATCGGCGCCGGTTTCATTCCCAAGGTCTTCAACCGGGCATCGGTGGACGAGATAATAACCGTCAAGCACGAGGATGCCGGCGCTACCGCGCGCAAGCTCGCCAAGGACGAGGGCATCCTCGTCGGCATCTCGTCGGGAGCCGCGCTCTGGGCGGCTTTTCAAATCGCGAAGCGGCCCGAGAGCGCCGGGAAGACGATAGTCGTAATCCTGCCTGATACCGGCGAGCGCTATCTCTCGACCTGGCTGTTCGACGAGCCGGCGTCGGCATAGCCGCGGCGCGGCTGTCGGCAGGAGCGCCCTGCCGGGCGCACGCAACGAAGAGGGCCGCCCATGCCATGGGCGGCCCTCCTATTCATGCGATGAGTCTTCTCAGATTTTCGCGAGCCCCTGCTCGAGGTCGGCGACGATATCCCCCTCGCTCTCCAGGCCTATCGAGAGGCGCACGAGATCGGGCGTGAGTCCCGACTCCTTCTGCTGCTCCTCCGAGAGCTGGGAATGCGAAGTGCTCGCCGGATGGAGGGCCAGGGACTTCGCGTCGCCCACGTTGGCGAGGTGAGAGAAGAGCTTGAGGCTTTCGATGAGCTTCTCGCCAGCGGCCTTCCCGCCCTTTACCCCGAAAACGACCATCCCGCCGAAGCCCTTCTTGAGGAGCCTCGAGGCGACGGGGTAGGAGGGATCGCCCTTGAGGCCCGGATAGCGGACCCACGCGGCCTTCGGATGCTTGGCGAGGCGCTCGGCCACCGCCAGGGCGTTCTCGGAATGCCGCGGCATCCTGACGTGCAGCGTCTCGAGTCCCTGGAGGAAGAACCAGGCGTTGTCGGGGGAGAGGCAGGCGCCGATATTGCGCAGCGGCACGGTACGGTTGCGGAGGGCGAAGGCTATCTTACGCAGCTCGGGAGGAAGGTCGATGGCCCAACGCAGCCCGTGGTAGTTCTTGTCCGCCTGGGTAAAGAGCGCGAACTTGGGATCGGACCAGTCGAAGCTGCCCGCGTCGGTGACGACGCCGCCTATCGCGGTACCGTGGCCGCCCATCCACTTCGTCAGGGAATTGATCACTATATCGGCGCCCAGCTCGATGCTCCTGAGCAGGTAGGGCGTGGTAAAAGTAGCGTCTACGACGAGGGGGAGATGATGCTTCTTCGCGATCGCGGAGATCGCGGGGAGGTCGGCGACATCGAGGACGGGATTGCCGATGGTCTCGACGAACAGAAGGCGGGTCTTGGACGTGATCGCCTTCTCGAAATTCAGCGGGTCCTTCGAATCTACGAATCTGACGTTGATTCCCAGGTCGGGTAAAATGGCGTCGAAGAGGGTATACGTGCCTCCGTAGAGGTTGGAAGCCGAGACGATCTCGTCGCCGACTTTGGCGATGGTGACGATCGTATTGAAGATCGCGGCCGTACCCGATGCGGCGGTTACCGAAGCCGCCCCGCCTTCGAGCGCGCTTACGCGGTCTTCCAGCACAGCGTTGGTCGGGTTGGTCAGTCGGGTGTATATGTTGCCGAATTCCTTGAGGGCGAAAAGGTTCGCCGCGTGCTCGGCGCTCTTGAAGACGAAGGAGCTGGTCCGGGTTATGGGTACGCCGCGAGAAAGGCTGACGGGATCGGGAACCTGCCCTGCGTGGATGGCGGAAGTCTCGAATCCCTGTTTGATTTCATTGGCCATGATTGTCTCCGAATGCTATGGGCTGGCGATCGCATACGCGTCGCCGATGAAGCTCTCAGGCTGCGGCAATGCCCCGCGCTATGGCGGGGCCCTGGCATCCCGCATAGGAGCTTCCCCAGGCGACGAGCGTCATGCATGCTTACCCCCTTGCGCTTAATATACTTATATACCACACTGTGGCGGTAACACTGTGTTGCAATCAGGGGAAATTTGTCAAGATGCCAAAGGTTAAAAGGGCGCCTATGCCCGAGGTTTCGGCCGGGGGCGAAGGCCATCGCATCGGCAGCGACGAATTCGCCCGTCTCCGCGCCGTGCTGGGCAAAAGCCAGAGGGAGCTCGCGGAAATCCTCGGGCTCTCCTTGAAGGCCGTCGAGAGCTACGAGCAGGGATGGCGCAAGGTTCCCGGGCATGTCGAGCGCCTATTGTATTTCCTCATATTTAAGCTCGATGAGCGAAATGACGAAGCCGAGGATCCCTGCTGGGTCTACAAGGGCTGCCCCGAGGACCTGCGGTCGAAATGCGTGGCCTACGTGGCGAAGGAGGGCCGTTTCTGCTGGTTCTTTACCGGGCGGCTTTGCGCGGCCGCCGGAGACGGGTGCCATGCTTGCGAGGTATTCACGAAAATGCGATCCAAGGTCGAAGGAGGGGAAAGCCTATGCCGGTGAGGATACCTAACGACCTTCCGGCGAGATCCGAGCTCGCCGGCGAGAATATCTTCGTGATGACGGACGACAGGGCGGCCCACCAGGACATACGTCCCCTCCGCATCGCCGTCGTCAACCTCATGCCCACGAAGATGGTCACCGAGACGCAGCTGCTCCGCCTGCTCGGGAATACCTCGCTGCAGGTGAATATCACCTTCGTGAGGATGGGCAGCCACGAGTCCAAGAACACCCCGATCGAGCATCTCGAGGCTTTCTACGAGCCCCTCGAGCGCGTATTCGACGAGCGCTTCGACGGCCTCGTGATCACGGGCGCTCCGGTAGAGATCCTTCCCTTCGAAGAGGTGGACTATTGGCCGGAATTCTCCGCCCTTATGGAGTGGTCCCGGAAGAGCGTATGGTCGACCCTGCACATCTGCTGGGGGGCCCAGGCGGGGCTCTACCACCGCTACGGGATCAGGAAGTATCCCTTGCCGGAAAAGATGTTCGGGCTCTTCCAGCACCGGGCCCTCGACCTCAACGAGCCCCTCATGCGAGGCTTCGACGAAGTGTTCCTCGCCCCGCACTCGCGCCATACCGAGGTCCGGCGCGAAGACATCGAGGCCGAGGGCGCGCTCAAGCTGCTGTCCGCCTCGGAGGAGGCGGGCGCCTATATCGCGGTCTCTAAGGACGGCCGCGAGGTGTACGTCACGGGCCATCCCGAATACGATCGCCTAACGCTCAAGGCCGAGTACGACCGCGACGTCGCCAGGGGGCTGCCCATCAAGGCGCCGGCCAACTATTTCCCCGACGACGATCCTCGCCTGCCGCCGCTCATGACCTGGCGCTCGCATGCCCACCTCCTGTACGCGAACTGGCTCAACTATTACGTCTACCAGGCGACCCCCTACGATCTCGAGAGGCTGCCGGTCACGGACACGCCCTTCTCGGGATGAGCCCTCGAGGAGACGGCGCATGGCCTCAGTCCGGCGAGGCCTTCAGCCTTCCTTCCGCGTCCCCGCGCGCAGCATGCCGGCCGCTTTGCGGAAAATCGACTCGAAATAGCGCAGCTCCGAGGCGGTATAGGCCGCGCGTTCCGCGCTGTCGCGCAGGAAGGCCGAGAGATCGCGGTCGCGCGTCACCTTGAAGAAGCCCATCTCGCGCAGGTGGCCGGCGATGCGCGACACCGAAGCCTCCACCTCGGCGCGGGAAACGGGCGACGCGCTGCCGTCTCTCTCCCCGATGGCCTGGCGCCTGAGCTCGTAGCAGGCTATTTGAACGGCCTGGGCGAGGTTGAGCGAGGGGAAAGCATCCGAGCTCGGTATATGGACGGCGAGGGAGCAGAGGCCGAGCTCGCGCTCGGTGAGTCCCGTCCTCTCGTTACCGAAGACGAGGGCGATACCGCCTCCGGCAGGCCTCCGCAGGGCCAGGGCGGCGAAGTCCCCGGCGCTGAGCGAAAAGGCCTTGCGGCGCTCGCCGCGGCGTCTCGTGAAACCGGCCGAGAGCGAGAAGCCCGCGAGGGCCGAGCCGAGGTCGGGGAAGGACTCGGCCGACTCGAATACGTCGAAGGCATGGACCGCCATCGTCCGGACGCGATCGGCTTGGAACTCGGGGCAACCCGCCAGCAGGAGCCGCGACAGGCCCATCGTCTTCATCGCGCGGCAGGCGGAGCCGACGTTCCCGCCTTCCTCCGCCCCGCACAACACTACCGCGAATTCCGAAAGATCCGCGAATCCCGACGGTCCAGGCTCGTCCACGGCCTCTCCTTGCGCTTGCCCGAGAAACGGCGCTAATAATACAGGCGGCATGAAGACCTCGCAAGGCGAAAAGCCTTCGCTCGAAGGAAGGCGGGCCCTCGTCGTGGGCGGTTCCGGCGGGATCGGCAGGGCGGTATCGCTCGAGCTCGGGGCCAGGGGCGCCTACGTCGTCGTCCACGGCGGTTCCTCGCGCGAGAAGCTCGACTCGACTCTTCGCGAGCTCAGGCTCGCGCGCGAGCCTGAGCTCGCGACGCCCGGTCTCGGCGCGGCCGGATCCGAAGGCTTCCTGCTCGACCTGGGCGATCCCGCCTCCGGCCTGGCGAGGCTCTCCGACGCGCTGCCCGGCCTTGGCGATATCGATATCCTCGTGGTAGCCTTCGGCCCCTTCGTCCGCAAGAGCCTCGCCGCTACAGATCGCGCCGACTGGGAGCGCGTCGCATTGCTCGATCTCGCCCTGCCGGGAACCCTTTGTTCGGCCTGCCTGCCGGCGATGGCCTCGAGAGGCTGGGGCAGGATTCTCCTCTTCGGCGGCTCGCGAACCGACGGGATCAGGGCGTACTCGTCCAACGCGGCCTATGCGGCGGCCAAGACCGGCCTCGCCGTCCTCGTCAAATCCGTCGCAGCCGAAGGAGCGCCCCGGGGCGTCGGCTGCGTCCTCGTGTGCCCGGGCCTCACGGATACCGAGTACATCGGCGAAGCCGAGAAAGCGGCCCTCAGGTCGCGCGCCCCGGGCGGACGCCTTGCCGAGCCGGCCGAGATCGCCTCGGCGGCCGTCGATCTGCTCGTTGCGGATCCCTGCCTCGCCTCGGGGGCGATCGTAACGCTGGACGGGGGACTTTCTTTCTGACATCGTACAGTTGTCCCCGTTCCGGGCCGATAATTATAAGGAAGGCGGGTTTCCGCGATTTGACAACGCATTGACGAGAGCACTAATATGCTTTTACAATGCATGCGATTAGTTGGTTACGAGGCTAAGAGGAGCATTATGCCAAACAATAACGATATCGTCCCCGGCTTCGACGACGAAAAGGATGACAGTCTAAAGATCCGTCTCCAAAAAGTCGATCCGGTGGAGAATTGCCTCGCGCTCTTCCTCACCGGCTATATCGATACTTATAACTCCAATTTTTTCCAAAAGCGAGTCGGCAAGGCGATCGATGCCGGCTTCATCCGCCTTATATTCAACTGCGGCGGGCTCAACTACGTTTCATCCACGGGCATAGGCTCCTTCACCGCATTCCTGAAGGCGGTGAAACCGCGGGGGGGCGATATAGTCCTTCTCGAGATCCAGCCCAAAGTCTACGAGGTCTTCCAATTGCTCGGCTTTTCCCAATTTTTCAATATCAAGGACAATTTGGAGGAGGCCACCGCATTCTTCCAAGCGGGCGACCAAACCGCTACCGCATCGGTATTCCCCAAGATCTTCTCCTGCCCCATCTGCAACAAGAAACTCAAGGCCTCGAGGCCGGGGCGATTCCGCTGCTCCGAATGCAAGACCATCCTCGCCATCGATAATTCGGGGCAAGTCTTCCTGGGCTAGGGCCGTCGCTTCCGTCCTTACGAAGGCGGGGAGGAACGCATGCCGGGACTCAACAAGATAGAGGATTATCTCATCTCGCTCGGAGCTTCCTACGAGGAGCCGCAGCAGGGAACGTGGTTCGTGGAGGACGCCGGGAAGGGCCTGCCGGGTATCGTGATATCCCACGCCGATCCGGTCGTCATTCTGACGGCCAAGGTGATGCGAGTTCCGTCCAAGGAACGCGAGCCTTTTTTCCACGAGCTCCTCAAGCTCAATTACTCGGGACTCCTGCATGGCGCTTACGCGATCGTCGGCGACGACGTTGTCCTTATGGACACGTTGGAGTACGATACTATGGATAAGGAAGAGTTCGAGGCCTCGCTCGACGCCATAGGCTTCGCGCTCTCCGAGCATTATCCCCTGCTCTCGCGCTATAAAGACGAATAGGAGGATCGAGATATGGGCATATTCGACCGCTTCAAGACCGTGGTCTCATCTAATATAAACGACCTCATCAGCAAGGCCGAGAACCCCGAGAAGATGCTGAACCAGCTGCTCCTCGATATGAACGAGCAGATGATCGAGTCCAAGAAGGCCGTCGCCATGGCCATCGCCGACGAAAAAAAGCTCGAGCGCGAGGCCGCCGAGAATAAAAGCCAGGCAGAGGATTGGGAAAAGAAGGCCATGCTGGCCGTCCGCGCCAATCGGGACGATCTCGCCAAGGAGGCTCTCGTCCGAAAACAGGAATACGAAGGCTACTCGACACAGCTCTTCACCCAATGGCAGGCGCAAAGGGATTCCGTCGAAAAGCTCAAGGTCTCGCTTCGCGAGCTTCAGAACAAGATCGACGAGGCGTCTCGCAAGAAAAACATCCTTATCGCCAGGGCCAAGAGAGCCGAAGCCCAAGATAAGATCAACAAGACGATGTCGAGCATCTCGGGCAACAAGAGCGCTTTCGATACCTTCGAGCGCATGTCGAAGAAGGTCGACGAACTCGAGGCGAGAACCGAAGCCGCCAAGGAACTCGATGACGCGACGAGCGGCGCCAGCCTGGAAAAGCAGTTCGCCCAGCTAGAGTCGTCGGGAGTCGGCGCGGACGCGATGCTCGAGGACCTCAAGCGCAAGATGCTCACCCAAAACGCGGGAAACGCGGAGGGCGCCGATTCCGCGAACGGCTCTCCCGGAATCGGCCAGGCGCCTGCGCCCTAGACCAGGCGGGCAACGAGGGGTGACGATACGCATTCTGGCCGACCGCGAACCGTATTGTTCCTACGCCGAAAGCCCCTGGCCGGACGGCGCGGAAACGGGGCAGGGGGACTATGTCGTCCTGAACGGGCCGCCGAGACTGGACGAGCCGAGTCCTGACTTCATCGTGCTCCCGGCAGAGGATTATCTGTCCCTTCCGCGTCCGCTCGTTACCGCGCCATACAGGGGAATCGCTTATTTAGCCTATGGCTCGATCGACCTTATGGAGACGGCCTTCGAGCGAGGATGCGCCGATTATCTCCGCGAACCCTGGACTCCGTCCGAGCTCTTCGCGCGAATCCACCGACTCGCGAAAAAGAAATTCTTCATCGAAGGAAGGCCTTTTGAACTAAAGGGAACCTGTCTTGTCGGAGACAAGGGCTTCGTCGACTTAAGCGAGAGCGAAAGGAGGCTTTTAGAAATTCTTCTAAAAAGCGCGCCCTTTCCGGTACCGCGCGATGTCGCCGAGGCGGCCCTCTTGCGCCGCGTTCCCGGGGGAAGGAAGGACCTTGGACCCTGCGTTATCTCCCTTAGGCGGAAAATGGAACGCGTCGAATCAGGGCTGAGTTCAAGACTACGTGCCGTTAGGGGCTTTGGTTATCGCCTGGAAACCGATCCCTGTGGATAAGTTGTGTGCTTCATGAGGATTATTTTAACCTGGAAAATCTATCGTATCAAAAAGTATACGACAATTGGGAACCTTTATCCCAATACTAAGGATTTCATAGCCCTTCTATATCTAATTTATTATCTAATAAATATCTATTGTAGTATTCCCGTAGCAACGACATTTTCAGACCATTTGTCGAGCTTGTTAATTTCCTTCCGCATAAATGCTTTCAGAGAAGGGTCAGGGAATATTCTTGTGGATAACTTGTGCGGGCGTGCCGAAAATCGACCAAGCTTGCAGGCATACAGCCTACATGCTAGAGTACCCCGATGAAAGTTTGGCTCGGAGTAATCGGCCGCGCCTGTCTCGAATTCTCGATAATTCTCGTTTTCATCTCCTTCACGGCCGGGGTTTCGGGTTCACTGAACACGTCCACCTGGAATTTCGACGCAATCGACAAAAACGCGGCGAAAGCCGCTCTCGATCTCGTACCCTTAGCTGCGGTTTTTACCGTTTTTTTGGCTTTTTTTTCATTCGAGCTTAGGGTAAAGAACCGAGCCGCCGGTTGGCTCGGTCTCTTCCTCCTAGGAGCCGTCCTTCTTTCCGTCGGTATCGGGATTCGCAGGCTGCCTCTCGTCCGCGATTCGTTCGCGGGCTCGTCGACCATAAACGCCAAGACCACGGGCCTGATTCCGGCAGGAACGACCGTTCAGCTCGGCAACGTGGTTTTGTTGATCGGTTCGTATGCGGGAGGCGAGGCGCGGGACGCTGTCGCGGTGGATTTCGACTCGGATTATCCGCGTCTCTCCTATGCGCCCTTCGCTTCGATAGATCCTTCGACGGGCGATGTGGACATCCAAGGAAGGACTTATCGAGCGGCCCTTCCTAAGGCACGTCCGATCGTCCTCGTTCCGGAGGCATCGCTTTTCTCGGGTTCCTGGATATGGGATCGGCTGGATTCGATGGACCATGCTCCGCTATTTTCGGTCTTCTCCGTTGCCGGAGGCTTCCTCCTCCTTGCGGTCGGATTCCGCTTTCTGTGCAGGCTCAGCGGTTGGCCCCTGGCCAACGCCTTCCTCGCCGTCGCCGGACTCGCGGGTCTCCTTTCCCTCGATGCGGCTCTCTCCGGAGGCGCCGTCCTGGGAACGATCGAAAGCCTGGCCAAACGCATGGACCTCGCTCTTTCGGGACCCATGCTCCTCGCCTGCGTCGAGGGCGCGATCGGACTCGCTCTCGGGGCGGCGGAGCTGGCGGTCTCTCCGAGAAAGGGGAGGCGGTCGAATGAATAACGGTCGCAGGATCGCCGGGGTTTCCATTCTCATAGATACGATCGCCTTCGCCTGCTTCCTCGTCTACAACATGGCATCCTACTCGGCCAGCCGGATAGTGCCGTCCTTCGCGCTCAAATGGGAGGCCGCCGAGGCCCTGCACGGATTCCTGGGCGCCCTCTCCGGCTTGCAGTTCCTCGGGCTGGCGATGGCCTTGGGTTCCTCGAAGGGCAAGACCGAAGAGCTCGTGCAGGGCGCGATCGTCCCGATGGTCGTACTCACGGCGCTTCTGGCCGCCGGCGCCCTCATGGCCGGCCCGCAGGTGGATGCCGCGAGGTCGGGCATCCGTTGGACGAGCGCGGCCTTTTCATCGTCCCTCGACGCGGCGCGGGCGAGCCTGGAGGCCGGCGATCTCGGGCGTTCGCGATCCGAGCTGGCCGTATGCCAAGCGATCTCGAGGCGGGATCGGCGGGTGGAGGATCTCGATTCGAAGTTGACCGCCGCCGAGGTCAGGGCCCAGCGCGAGGCGCTTCCCATCCCCGCTCAGGAAGTCGCCCAGCCGATGGACCCCGTCGCCGCCAAGGATTATTACCTGAAGGCCCTCGCCTATGCCGAGAAAGGCGATTACTTCAGCGCCAACTGGTATGCGGCATTGGCCGCGCGCCTCGATCCTTCCTACACCGACGCGCGGCGCCTGGCGGCGACGTCATGGGAGGAGCTGCACTCGCATGTCGCCGATCCCGCGGATCGGGACAGGGCCGCTTTCTATTCGCGCAAGCTCGAAGGCTATGGCCTTCTCCGATCGGGCGATCCGGTCGGCGCCTACCGAGTGTTCAAGGAGCTCGCCGATACCGAGCACGCCGAGGATCCGGACGTCAGGCGCTATTTGGCCGAAAGCCTGACCGAGACCGAAAAAGCCGCCTTCTTCAAGGATGAGGCGGACGGCGCCCTCGCCTCCTACCTAGTGCCCGACATTTTCTTTCGCGTGCCCTTCGGCCCCGGCGACGCGAAGGGAGCCGCCAAGGCGGCGAGTTTCGGAATGATCGTCGCAAAAGACGCTGCCTGGTCCGGAGGCGCCCTGTACTTCCGCGAGTTCGAGTATCTCGAGGCGGCAGGCGGCGGGACGCGCGCCCTCGTCAGGAGCCCATACGCGAAGCTGACCGACGGCAAGCTCCTCCTTGTCTGCGTTGAAAGAGAAAGGCCTTCGAACGTCTACAAGCCGAGATGGAGCGCGGGGCCCGTCTCGGGGCCGGCTAACCTCCTCGAGCTGCCCCTCGTGCCCGAGAATGCGTATCGAGCCTTGGCCTCGCGCATCGATCCCTCGACTCTCTCGCTCCTCAGCGAGTGGAAGGCCGTCGGCGACGCCAAGACTTACGGGATCGACCAGTCTCCGATCCTGGATGACCTCCTCGCGAGGAGCTCCCTTCCCTTCGCCCTGTTCACCGCGGCGTCGCTCGGGGCGCTCGCCGGCGCCCGATTCCGAAGACGGGGCGGCAGCTTCCCCAGGAGCCTCTATGCCCTGACCCCTTTCATGGCCGCCGCCCTGATCCCGGTCTTCCTAGTCTCTTCGAGGATCGACGAGCTCATCTCGGCCTGGTCGGCGAAGATCGCGCCCGGCCTCTCCTGTCTCCTGCTCGCCGCCGGGATACGGACGGCGGTCCTATTCCTCGCCGTCCTGCTCATGGCCGGGGCCCGTGATGCCGATAGCGCCGGCATCGATTAAAAGGGCCCTGATCCGCGCCATCGGGCCGCGGGCCTGCGCCTTGGCCGGGGCTTGCGCGGGACTCCTCGTCGGGTGGTTCGGGCTGGCCGTGGGATCGATCATCGGAGCGATGCTCGATGCGGCCAGGCTCGAAGCGCGTGCCCGATCGATCGCTTCGGCTTTCTTTTCGGCTCCCGGAAGCTGCGCGCCCCCCGAGCCGCTCGAGGGCTATGCCGCCGCCGCATGCCTGGCGCTCCGCGGCGAATGGCCGGGATTGGCCGATCGAAGCGAGAGGCGCTCTCTCTTCGATCGCCTGTCCGGCGCGATCCTCCCGCCCGGCGCCCGCGCGCGACGAGAGGCCGAGCGTCTCGCCGACGTGGCCACGCGCTGCCTTCGTCCCGACCTGCCTGGCCTCGCACGCGGCCTCGCGACCTCAGAGGCCGATCCGGCGCGGAGGCTTCTCGCGGAATGGGCTTTCGCCCTTGCCGCGATAGGTCGTACAAGACTGGGACCGGAAGAGGAGCTCGGATTGCGGGCTTCGCTCGGCGACTGCGGCCTCGGCCCGCAGGAAATATTCGCCGCGAGGCTCAAGGCCTTTCCCGGGACGCGCGACCCGTGGACAGTGCTGGGGCTTCAGCCCGGCGCGCCCCTATCGGAGACCAAGCGCGCGTATCGGCGTCTTTCCAGACTCCTTCATCCCGATGCCATTCCCGGTGACGATGGCGAAAGGTTCCGGGAACTATGCGCGGCCTATTCGGAATTGACCGCCCGGCCGATCGCATGATCGGGACGAAGGCGTCCCTATTTTCCGGATAGCTTGGTCGAGCCGGAGGAAAACCAACGGACGACGCCGACCTTATTGTGCGTATCGTTGTAGATTATGCCTCCGTTCCAATACTCGAGCGCGGCGACCAGACTGTTTCCGCCGTCATCCTCGGCGCTATTTGGCCCTCGATAGCTTGCAAGGCTCAGGAAAGCATCGAAGTCGTTCTCCGAGAGCGCGGTCTGCCGGCGGCGATAGAAGTCGTTCCACTCATCGAGGTTGGTAAAGCCGTTGCCTTCGTCCTCGACGATGAAGCGGGCGCGTTTGCGGAGGTCATACCAGACCTTCAGGGCCTTGGAGGGCTCGCATCGGTTCCCGTGCTTGATCCCGTTCTTGATGAGCTCGGAGAGCTGCTGCTCGAGGAGGCCCCCCTCAAGGAACGCAGCAGGACATTCCGCGAGCACCTTCGCGGTATACTCGCGCACTTTCGAATATTCGCTGGGAAACTCCGCGTATTTCATCCCTTGCGCGTCGAAGAGTTCATTTCGTTCGTCGACGATCAGCTGGCGTACGATGAGCGGGATCATGAATCACCCCCGGCTTGGTCTACTTCTTTCATTAGGAGGAGTATGTTGGACATCTGGAGAATCCTTCGGGGCGCCCCCGAAATGCCGCAGAATACGATCGCGCTGCCCGAATGCTTGGCTGACTGGAGCAGCTTGATTAGCGAGCCGACTCCGGAGCTGTCGAGGTACCTGACCTCGGCAAGGTCGAGTTTCAACTTGTAGGCGCCCGATCCCATCAATTCGGTAATCGCACGGGTAAAGCTAGGAGCGCTGTAGAGGTCGAAGTCTCCCGAGAGCTTGATAACCTGATAGCCATGGTCATCGAAGCCTATGTCCGTCCATTCCATGCTGTCTCCAGTATCGATTCCCTCGACTGAGCGCTTATCGCCGCTTCGATCTCGATGGCCAGCCGAAGTTACCGGACCTGAAGCTGTTTGCGCCGTTGGCCTTGACCAAAGCATAGTCCTCTGAGATATTGCGGATGGTTCCGATGACTAGCGATCCCCTTGATGTCTTTGCGATACAGGCCACCGATACTCGGTGGGGCAAGCTCATTCGTTCCAAAGGCGATTTTCGCATCTTTTGCTCCACCGATGATTAGCTCCGATTTAATTTTTCGTCAATTTTCCTTTATCTACGATGTCATCGCTTCGTTCGATGGAGGAGATGCAATGCCGAAAGACGGGATGCCGCTTTTCGCGGAGAAATTCAATGAAGACGGCAAACTCATCGAGTGCCTGAAAGGGCTGGGTTTTTTCGCATTGGACATCGAAAGCGGATGGTCCCAGCGCAGCGCGGTCATGGAGGAGCTCGGCCATGATCCCCTGCGGCTCAGCGCCGAGGCCTTCGAAGCGCTCATACACTCGAAGGATCGGGCGCGCATGCGCTCGCTGCGGCTGAGGATCCGGTCCGGCGGCACTGACGAGTTCTCGGCCACCTATCGTATCTTGAGCGCCCGGGGAGACTGGCACTGGATCAAGTCGAGAGGAATCGCGCTCAAGCGGACGCCGGAGGGCGCTATCAGCCGACTCATCGGCGTGGAAGAGGATATTACGGCGGATAAAAAGGCCGAAGAGGACCTTCAATCCGAGATCGTCGAGGCGGATCAGCAATTCGGCCTCGCGGAGGCGCTCAGGGCCGCTGGACTGGCCGCCACCGCCTCGCTGGACGTCTCCGCGACAATAACCAACGTCCTGCAACAGGCTCAGCCGTTCATTCCCTTCCGAATGGCCGTAGTATATGCATATTCCGCGGACGCTCTCGATCTTGTCGGGAATTATCCCGGAGAGAGAGCGATCATAGGCACTCCGTCGCACGGTCCATCGAGCCCGATATGGGACGTGATAAGCATGAAAAGTCCGCGCATCGTCGACTTCTCCCCGGATTTGCAGCTCCCGCAGGGAGAGGCATTCAAAGGATTCCGCTCCTGGATCGGCATCCCCCTGATCCATCGGAGGGAACTGCTCGGAGTGCTGGAACTCTGGAACACGGAAGTTGATGAGTTCCGGAGCGAGCATCTCTGGCCGGCGATGGCCTTCGGAGACATTCTGGCCGTCGAACTGTCCGCCGAGGGGAAATACCACGAGCTCATGATCGAGGCGAGCACCGATCCGCTTACGGGGCTCCTGACCAGACGGAGCTTCGCGCGCCTTGGTTCGAAGATGCTCGCGAGCCTAGCCGATCAAGGCCAGCCGATCGCGCTGATCCTCGCCGATATCGATCATTTCAAGGTCTTCAACGACCGCTTCGGGCATCTCAAGGGAGACGATATCCTCCGCGAGATGGTTGATGTGCTTAAAAAAGGAGTCCGACGGGAGGATATCCTCTGTCGCTTCGGCGGAGGGGAGATGATCGCCCTCCTCCCCAATACGATCGAAACAGTCGCGCTCGACGTGGCGAGGAGACTCCGCACGAACCTCGAGAGCCATAGCTTCGCTGGCATCGGGCAGGCAGTCACCGCCAGCTTCGGCGTAGCGAGTTGCAGGGCGATCGACTGCGGGTCTCTCGACGACTTGATAGGCATGGCCGATCGCGCGATGTACCGAGCAAAAGAAGAAGGTCGAAACCGAGTCATCCTATCCGAATAATGGACTTGGTGCACCTGATGATGGGTAGGTCTTGCGGATATACAAAGCAAAGGCCCCGGATTGCTCCAGGGCCTTAACTTTCGGCTTCATTAGGAATTAACCCAATAGCTGTTGAACTTTGAAGTGCGTCAGAAGCCTATAGCAGGGGCAGGACTCGAACCTGCGACCTCCGGGTTATGAGCCCGACGAGCTGCCAACTGCTCTACCCTGCGACGCGGTAGAACGAATCTACAGAAAACGAAGAAAAATGTCAACAGATGCAAAAAAGCCAGTTAACTCCAAGCCCCTCGCCATCGCCACGTACAGAAATGTAACCTCCGATTCAAAGGAAGGTTACATAGGGCATGGCGAGGACGAAGACTATGGTAAAGAAAAGTGCCGGGAGGAAATCCCCGGTTTTGAGTTTTTTGATATCCAGCAGATTCAAGCCGATCATCAGCACGAAGGCCCCGCCTATCCCGGTGAGCTCGGCAAGCATCAACGGGGTAACGAAGGGTTTGAGCCAAATGGAAAGCAAGGTGAGGAGGCCTTGATAAAGCAGCACCGAAACGGCCGCGAATGCGACGCCGAAACCCATTGCGCTCGCGTAGAGAATGGAGATCGTCCCGTCGAGGATGCTCTTGGTAAACAGGATGTTGTAATCGCCCTCGGTGCCGGCTTTGAAAGACCCGATAATTGCCATGGCTCCGGAGCAGTAGAGCACCGATGCGTTGAGAAAGCCGATGGCGAAATTGCCGCTTGCCTCGCCATGCGCGAATCGGTTTTTCAGCCTCTCGCCGAAGCTCAGGACTGCATCCTCGATTTTCAAGGCTGTCCCGGCCAGCCCGCCGACTATCAGGGCAAGAGCGAAGGCGAGGATATGTTTCGTCTTGAGGGCCATCTGGATTCCTATGACGAGGGTCGTGACGCCGGCTGCCGTGAAGACCGCCGTCTCGAAGCGCTTCGAGAGGCCTTTCCGTAGGAATATGCCGATCAGGGAGCCCACGACGATGGCGAGGGCATTGATGACTGTCGCGAGCATTCGGGGTCTTCCCTTATGGCGCGCCTTGACCGCGCCGATGAGAGTATAGCATAATCGCGCAACGAGGAGGCAAGCGGGCATGGAAGGCTACGAATACCCCTCTCCATCGGTCGAAACGGCCGAATCCGAGGCCGTGGAATTCCGCGGGCGGATCTTTTGCGCCAATTGCATCCATTGCAAATTGGTTCCCGCGCCTGCCGATTCCGAAGGCAGCTATCGCCTGCGCGTGCGTTGCGACGCCGGCAAATGGCGCAAGAAGCTCGGCGACGAGAAGGTCTACAAGTACTTCACCGTCGCCCGGCGCAACATAGAAAATTGCGACTCGTACGAGGACATGGGCGACGCGATGGAGTTCATCAAGGACCTGCGCAAGCTTCTGCCCAGCACCGACGAGCTATATACGCCCTGACGGAAGGTTCCATGAAAGCCCGATTCATCGTATCCGCGGCTCTAGCCGCGTCCCTACTCTTCGCTTGCGCGGGAGCTCCCAAGGTAATTCCCGAGGGACTCAGCGCCCGGGAGCTCGTGCAGCGCGCGCAGGAATCTTCCGACGTCTACAATTACAAGGCGGCGGTCGCGTATTACGAGGCCCTGAACGATCGCTTCGGCTCCGATCCGCTGTATATGACGACGTCAGAATACGAGATCGCCTTCATCGCTTATAAGGAAGGGCGCTACGCCGCCGCGAAGGCGTCTTTCGAGGCCCTCCTCGCCCAATATTCAGGCCCCGACGGGTCGACTCTCCCCCAACGCTACTCGGTGCTCGCTAAAAAGGTCCTGGAATCGATAGCGGAGAAGCTCCCTGCCAAGAAGTGACGCGCAATGGCCATGGCCGCATGATAAGGCCGCCGCCTCCTGAGGGACGCGGCGGCCTTATTTTGCGAAAGCCGGGCGCCTTCGCTTACGACCAGAATTTAAAAGCGGTTCCGCAACGGGTAAGATACCAAACGAAGACGATCGAAACGAGGATCGCCCAGCTGGTGAACCAGACGCCGAGGGCCTCGCCGTTCTTCCTGGCGGTAAAGCCGTTGAAAAGCGAGGCGGCGATGATGACGACATAGCCGATGATCGCAAGCACCCCATAGGTGGTGTTGGGGATCGCGAGCGCGTCGATGCAGAACACGAAGGTGAATACCGAGAGCAACACGAAGATTCCGAAGGTTATCAGACCGTTCCTTGATTCCATAAGGTTACTCCTTGGTCGTAGTACTATGCGTTAATTGTGAAAATAGTATAGACCGGCCAACGGGAAATGTCCACATTCGCAAAAAGAATTATATCGAGCCCAATTCGGACGCCACGAGTTCCCACTCCTCGTTCAGGGCCGCCGCTTCGCTGTCGAGCTCCTCGATCCCGGCCACGAGGCGCTTCATCCTGCCGCCGTCGGAGTAGTTGGCGGGCAGCCCCATTTCGCGCTCGGCGGCGGCCTTCTGCGCCCCGATGGCCTCGAGTCGAGCCAGGATCTCCTCTTCGCGCCTTTGAAGCTTACGCGAGCGCGCCTTGCGGGCCTTGTCCTCGCCGTAGCCGGGGGCCGACCCGCCTCGCCCGTCCGCCTCCGACCGGGACTGCGCGCCCGGGCCCGGTACGCCGTCGGCCGCGGCCTCGAGCGATGCCTTCTTCTCCAGGTAATAGCGGTAATCGCCGACGAACCAGCGAGGGCTCGCGCCGTCTTCCAGCTCGAGGACGCGGTCGGCCAGCTCCTCTATGAACAGCCTGTCGTGGGAGACGAAGAGGACCGTGCCGGCGAAGGACTCGAGCGCCTCTAGGAGGACGTCCTTGGACGTCAAGTCGAGATGATTGGTAGGCTCGTCGAGGATGAGCAGGTTGGCCGGATGCAGCAGCATCTTGAGGAGGGCGAGGCGCGAGCGCTCCCCTCCCGACAGGACGCGAACGCTCTTCTCGATGTCGTCGCCGCGGAAGAGGAAGGCGCCGAGGAGATTGCGGATCTTCGGCAGGAGCTCGGTGGGACAGAGCGACTCGGCCTCTTCTTCGACCGACCTGTCCCCGACCATGCGCTCAGCCGTGTCCTGGGCGAAATAGGAGGCTTCGACGCCCGAGCCGAAGCGGATCCGACCTTCGTAGTCCCGGTCGACCCCCGCGAGGATGCGCATGAGCGTGGATTTCCCGGCGCCGTTGGGGCCTACGAAGGCGACCTTCATCCCGCGCTCTATCTCCAGGTCCAGGCCCTCGATGACGCGATGCGCGCCATAGGCTTTACGCAGGCCTTCGATCTTGACGGTCGTCCTGCCCGAGTGGGGGGCCGGGGGAAAGGCGAAATGAATCCTCTTCATGCCTTCGGGTATCACGATGGGGACGATCTTTTCGAGCTGCTTTACCCGGCTTTGGACGAGGGCGGCCTTCGTCGCCTGGTAGCGGAAGCGGCGGATGAAATCCTCGAGCCTCTGGATCTCCTCCTGCTGACGCTCCCAGGCCAGGAAAGTCGCCTCGAGCTCCTGCGCCCTCCTCGCCTCGTAGGCCGAATAGCCGCCGGGATAGCGCGAGAGCCTGCCGTTCCAGAGCTCGTAGACCTCGCGCACGGTCGTATCGAGGAAGTAGCGGTCGTGCGATACGACGAGGACGCCGCCCGAGTATTTTCCGAGGAACTCCTCGAGCCAGGTTCGCGCCTCGATATCGAGATAGTTGGTCGGCTCGTCGAGGAGCATGATGTCGGGGTTCTCGAGGAGGACCTTGGCGAGGGCGACGCGCATCTGCCAGCCGCCGGAGAATTCGCCGGCGGGCCGGTCCAGGTCGCGCTCGCGAAAGCCGAGGCCCATGAGGATATCGCGGACCCTATCGCGGCGACGCCAATAGCCCGAGCCCTCGACCGCTTCCTGGATGCGGCCGTGCTCCTCGAGGAGGCGGGAGGTGGCTTCGTCGTCCGAAGTAGAGCGCTCGAGGAGCCGGCCTATTTCCTCCTGGCGCTCGAGCATGGCGGCCGCGAAGCCGTAGGCCTTCTCGGCTTCCTCGAAGACGCTATTCTCGCCGACCACCACGTCGGTTTGAGGGAGATAGGAAATGCGGGCCCCCTTGGTGATCGCGCATTCGCCCGCATCCGGCCGGACGATCCCGGACGCGATCTTCATGAGCGTGGTCTTGCCCGCGCCGTTGGGCCCGGCGAGGGCGGCCCTCGTGCCATCCGCGAGGAAAAGGCTCGCGTCCTTCAGGATTTCGCGAGCGCCGAAGGCCAAGCCGACCCCGGTGAATTGCACGAAGGCCATGTGCTATTCCGTCGCCGGCTGGAGGATCAGCGCTTCGGTCCGCGGATCGGCGGCCTGCGCGTCGAGGCTCCCCGGCGGGACGGAAGCGGCGGCGAGGACGAGGCCCGCGGGACTGCGCCTGTAGAGGAAATTGAACCATCTGGAACGACTAGAATCGGCCTGGTCGAAACGGATCGAGAACGCGCCGCTCCAGGAAGAGGAGATGGCGGGATCGACGAATAGCCTGAAAGCCAAGTCGCCGTCCTCCCCCGCGTCGGCGGGGAATAGCGCGGCCGCGGCGCCGCTCCTGCCCTTCCAGGTAAAGCGTCCGTTCTTGTGAATCTCGAGCCTGCTCGGAAGGGCCCCTTCCTGCGTCGTCGCGGAGCCCGTCCCGACGGGGACCGACCACGAGCCGCCGACCCCGTCGACGAAGGAAACGAGGAGGTTCTGCCGGCGCAGCGCCTCGAGCCGAATGGACTGGAGAGGATCGGAGGTCAGGACGACGAAGACGGCGCTGCCGCTCGAGCCTGTAGCCTCGTAGCTCTCGACGGCCATGGGCTGCGCGGCAGGGGGAGGCTGCGCCGAAACGGCCGCTCCCGTGGTCTCGGCGGCCCGCGACGGAGCGACGGTATCCGGCGTCGCCGCAGCGTCGGAATACCCGTCGCCATCATCGGTCGCCCCGGCCTCCGCGCCGTCCTTGAAAACGGAGTCGTCTCCCGTCCACGAGCAGACCATGCGGGTGTCGCTTTCGATCCGTATCCTCAGCGGCGTACCCTCGAAGACGTAGGTGCCGTCCGTCTCGGAGATTCCGCTGTAATCGAAGACTTTCGAGGCCGCGGGAAGCTCTATCCTGACCTGCCTGCGGATCGCATCGACGAAGACGCCGAAGCGCGGCGAGAAGTAATCGAGGTCGATTCGGTTATCGTCGAGCATCTCCTGGAAGTACTCCGGCCGCCAGGCGCGGGAGAAGATCAGGTCCACGCGACCGGAAAGGGCCTGCTTCGCCGAGACGATGACCGGAGGCCCTTCCTTGGCCTCGTCGTACAGGCGCAGGGCGTAGCTGAAGACGTAGCCCTGCGTGCCGTCTTCGGTCAACACCTGGTACCATGATCCCGGCAGGACCTGACCGCCGGTACTCACCTCTTCCCCCTCGGCTCGCGCGAGGACCTTGACCGATTGCCCCTCGCGCAGGCGATAGACTCGCCTTCCGGCGTTCGAGGGCGTGTCGCGGAGCGGGAGGCCGTCGCGGGCGGCGATCATGTAGAGGCTCATGTTCGCGCCCATGGACTTGACGCGAGCGACTGCCTTGCGGCGGGAAGGGTACAGCTCGATCTGCCAAAGGGGGAGCTCGATCTTCTTGGCCTTCTTTCCCTTGGAACCGGGCACGCCGACCACGTAGACCTTTTGTATATTGGATTTTATGTAAACCGGTACGATCGATCCCGCCGGAAGGGGCCCGTCGGGCGCGGTCCAGAGGACGAGCCCCCAGCCGAGACGAGGAGAGCAGGAGGCGAGGAGGACCGCGATCGCTAGTAGGGCGGCGGGGCCGAGGGCCGCGGCGGCGCCGAAATGCCGGCGAATCATGATAAGGGAGTCTACACCGCGCGGCAGGTCTTCTGCAAGGAACGCGACTTTGCGCTATACTCTATTGCCTGGCGGCAAGCCGCGAGGCATATCGGCTCTACGGGCCGAGAGCGCCGCTGAATCGGCTTTCCCGTCGAAGGAAGGAGTCAAGCATGCCCAAGGACGAAGGGATATACGTAGGCGTCGACCTGGGCGGCACGAAGATACTGGCCGTCGCCTTCGACTCGAAGCTCAAGGTCCTCGCTACCGAAAAAGCGAAGACTCCGCGCGACGCCCATGCCTCGTCGGTCGTGGCCGCGCTGACCGAAACCGTGCGCAGGGCCATAGCCGCGTCCGGCAAGAGCTCCGATCTGGGCGGCGTAGGCGTTTCCGTGCCCGGTCCCCTGGACCGAGCCAAGGGCATCGTGCGCTTCACGCCCAGCATGGGATTCAAAGACTATAAATTGGGGCAGGAGCTCGCCGGAATTTTCGGCGTCCCTACCTATCTCGAAAACGACGTGCAGGCCGGCGTTTACGGCGAGCTGCGCGCGGGAGCCCTTCGCGGAAAGCAGAACGCCGTGGGCGTCTTCGTCGGGACGGGCATCGGCGGCGGCATCGTCATCGACGGCAAGCTGTACCGCGGCTCCACGGGCTCGGCCGGCGAAGTCGGGCACATGATCCTCCACGAGGGCGGGGCCGCCTGCGGCTGCGGCAACTACGGCTGCCTCGAGGCCCTCGCTTCGCGAACCGCCATGGCCAAGGACGCGATAGCCCAGTCGGCGACGGGCAAGGCCCCCGCGCTCTATTCCCTCGCGGGCTCGGACCTCCGCAAATGCCGGAGCTCCGTCCTCTACGAATCCATCGAGGCCGGGGACAAGGGGGTCAAGAAAGCGGTGGACCGCGCCGCGTCCTGGCTCGGGGTGGGTCTCGCCAACCTCGTGCACCTCCTGAACCCCGAGGCCATCGTCGTGGGCGGCGGCGTCGTCACGCGCTTCGGCCAGAGATTCCTCGAGCGCGCGATCGCCTCGATGGAGGCCCACCTCATGCCGGGCCTGTCCGGCACCGCCGAAATCCTCCTTTCCGAGCTCGGCGACCTTTCGGTGCCCACCGGCGCCGCCTGCCTGGCGCTGGAAGCCGCGGAGGCAGCGCGTTGAGCGAAAGCGCTCGAACTCCTCCCGCGTACCAGGGGCGATCCATGGCCGCGAAGCCGGCCGCGGCGAAGCCGAGGGTCGTCGCCGTGATCGAGATAGGCTCCACGGGGATTCGCCTCGTCGTCGCCGAGATCGACGGGCTCGGCGGATTCAGGGTCCTCGACCGGGCCGGCAAGCAGAGCCGCATCGGCCGAGACGTGTTCACCTCGGGCATGGTGAGCCGGGAAGCGGCGCGCGAGTGCATGGCCGTCCTCGCCGCCTTCCGCGAGCTCATCCGCGGCTACGGCCTGACGCCCAAGGACGTGCGCGTCATCGCTACGAGCGCGCTTCGCGAGGCCCAGAACCGCGATACCCTCGTCGATCGGATCGCCCTGCAGACCGGCTTCAAGGTCACCATCGTCGAGGACATCGAGGAGAACCACCTCATGTACCTGGGCGTGCAGCATGCCCTGCAGGACGAGCGCAAGATCCTGTCCCGCTCGAACGCCATCATCCTCGAGGTCGGCGGCGGATCCACCGAGATCATGCTGCTCAGGCGCGGACGCATGGTCGGCGCCCACTCCCTCAGGATAGGCACGGTCCGCATCGACGAGCAGGTCCGGGGAGCCGGGGTATCGCACTCCTATCTCCGCCAATTCCTCGAGGACAACGTACGCACCACCTGCGACCACCTCGACGCGGAGCTGCCGCTGGAGTCGATAAAGACCTTCATCGTGATAGGCAGCGACGCGAGGCTCGCCGCCTCGAGGCTCGCTCCAGTCGGGAGCATCGCGGAAGGAGGCGAGGACTACTCCGTCATCGGCCGCGCCGCCTTCATCGCCTTCGCCGACGAGGTCGCGGGGCTGTCGCCCGAGGACTGCGTGGCGAGGCTTCGCGTGCCCTGGTCCGACGCCGAGGGGATAGGCTCCTCCCTCTCCATCGAGAGGCTCTTCCTCGAGCGGACCGGCGCCGAAAGGGTCGTGGTGCCGAACGTGTCCATCCGCGAGGGCCTCCTCCTTTCCACGTCCCTGGGTCCCGACGCGGGAATAGAGGCGGAGATGCGCGCCCAGGTCATCGCGAGCGCCGCCTCGCTGGGGCGCAAGTTCCATTACGACGAGTCCCACGCGCGCCACGTCGCCGACCTCTCGCTCTCCATATACGACGCCCTGGTGCGCGAGCACGGCCTCGGGAGCCGCGAGCGCCTCCTCATCGAGGTCGCGGGCCTTCTCCACGACATCGGCACCTTCATCAAGACCTCCGGCCACCACAAGCACGGAGAGTACATCGTCGCCAACTCGGAGATTTTCGGGCTCAACCGAGGCGACCTGACCATCGTCGCCAACGTAGTGCGCTACCATCGCAAGGCGCCGCCGGCTAGCACGCACGTGAATTTCATCGCCCTGCCTCGCGAGGACAGGATCGTCGTGCTGAAGCTCGCCGCCATCATCCGCGTCGCCGACGCCCTGGACAGAGGCCACGATCAGCGGCTGCGGGACGCCGTCTTCGAGCGCCGCGAGGAGCGCTTCGTGATACGGGCCCCGAGCGCGGCGGATCTCTCCCTCGAGCGCCTGTCTCTCGCCGAGAAGGGCGATATGTTCGAGGACGTCTTCGGGCTCGAGCCCGTCCTCGGCTGACCGCGCGGCGTGAAACGCGCGCAATTCTGGGTCGAAAGGAAATCGTGGATGAGCGCCTACCGCTATTTCAATCGCGAGCTGTCATGGCTCGAGTTCAACGCGAGGATCCTGGAGGAGGCGCTCGACCGGTCGAACCCCCTCCTCGAGCGCATGAAATTCCTGGCGATAGTCTCGTCGAATTTCGACGAGTTCTTCATGGTCCGCGTCGCCTCGCTCAAGGCCCAGCTCCGGGCCGGCGACGAGACGCCCGACGGCTCGGGGATGAGCCCCGCGGAGCAGCTCGCGGCCGTCGCGCGCAGGGCTCGAGAGATCATCTCCAAGCAGTACGAGTGCCTCGCCGAAATCCTGCCCGCCCTGGCCGGGGAAGGCCTCGCCGTCGTCCGGCCCTCGGGCTGGGCCGGGCCGGAGCGCCGCTGGCTCGAGGGCTATTTCTCCGAGCGCGTCTTCCCCCTCCTGACGCCGCTGCGCGTGGACGGAGGCGGCGAGGACGGACGCCCCGGCTTCCCGACGACCGGCTCGCTGCGCGTCCACGCGGCCTTCCTCCTCTCCCGCGGCGAGGAGACCGGCTTGGCCGTGGTTCAGGTGCCTCCCAACCTCGACCGCTTCGTCCGCATGCCCGCGGAAGGGACCACGACCCGCCTGGCCCTCGTCGAGGACGTCGTCGCCTACTTCGGCCCCAGGCTCTTCCCCGGCTGGAGCGTGGGCGAGTCCCTCCTCTTCAAGGTGACCCGGGACGCCGATTTCGCGGTCGACGAGGATAGGGCCGACGATTTCATCGCCGCCATGGAGGAAGTCGTCGTCGACAGGCAGAATTCCTACCCGGTGCTGCTCTCGGTCTCCGGGGAATCAGGGACCATCGCCCGGATGATCCGCGAGGCCATCGGCCTGGGGGAGGAAGACGTCTACTCGCTCTCGGGCCCCATCGCCCTTCGCGGCCTCATGGAGCTCGCCCAATCCAGCTATCTCGCGCCCGAGCGCGCCGCGAGGCTGCGGGACCTCCCATGGCCGCCGGTGCACAGCCTCGAGCCGCTCGAGGGCTCGACGATATGGGACGAGATCGCCGCGGGAGACAAGCTCCTCCACGTGCCCTACGAGTCCTTCGACCCCGTGCTGCGCTTCCTCGACGAGGCGGCGGACGATCCGTCGGTGCTCGCCGTCAAGATGACCCTGTACCGGACCTCGGGCAACTCGCCCGTCGTGCGCGCCCTGACGCGAGCGGCGCGCAACGGCAAGCAGGTGGCCGTGCTCGTCGAGCTGAAGGCCCGCTTCGACGAGGAGCGCAACATCGAATGGGCCGCGCGCCTCGAGCAGGCCGGCGCGATCGTCGTATACGGCATAGCGAGGCTCAAGGTCCACGCCAAGGCCGCGCTCGTCGTGCGGCGCGAGGAGGACGGCTCCGTACGCCGCTACCTCCACCTCTCGACGGGGAACTACAACGACCGCACCGCGAGACTCTACGCCGACCTCTCGCTCTTCACCGACGACGAGGACCTCTGCCGCGAAGCCTCGATATTCTTCAACATGATCACCGGCTACTCGGCGGTGCAGCAGCTGCGGAGCCTGGCGGTCGCGCCTTTCGACCTCAAGCCCCGCCTGATCGCCATGATCGAGCGCGAGGCCCAGCGCTCCACGCCCGAGTCGCCCGGGCTCATCATGGCCAAGATGAACGCCCTGGCCGACATCGACGTGATCGACGCCCTGTACAAGGCCAACCGAGCGGGGGTCAAGATCCTCCTGAACATCCGGGGCATCTGCACCCTGGTCCCGGGCGTCGAGGGCCTTTCCGAGAACATCAGCGTCGTCAGCATCGTCGGCCGCAACCTTGAGCATTCGCGGATCGTCTACTTCAACAACGGCGGCGCCGAGGAGACCTACCTCTCGAGCGCCGATTGGCTGCCGCGCAATCTCGAGAAGCGGATCGAGCTCATGTTCCCCGTGCGCGACGAGACCGCCCGAAGCCGCATTCGAGAGATACTGGGCGCCTACTTCGACGATACCGCGAAGGCCCACCGCCTCGGGCCCGACGGAAGCTGGGCGAAGGTGAGGCCCTCGGAAGGGGAGGCTCCCTTCTCGACGCAGGCCTTCTTCTACGAGACGGTAAAGCGGCTGAAGACCCTCGCGGAAGCGCCGGCGGAAGAACTCGAGGTGAGGCGCCGCCCGACCTGACGCCGACGCCTCGCAACCGGAGCGGCGGGTTCCTGTCCAATAAGGCATGAACGATCCGAGCATACACGCGAGGTCCTTCGTGCCCAGGTACAGCGAGCTGGGCGAGCGCGGCGACGTCTCGCCGCCCGCCCTCCTCAATATACTCGAGGACGCGTCCTTCACCCATTGCGACGAGGCGGGATGGGGAGTGTTCCGTCTCGTATCCGCCGGTTTCGGTTGGGTCCTCCTCCGCGGCGGCCTCGAGATGAGGCGCTACCCGACCTATCGCGAGGCCTTCACGGTGGAGACCTGGTTCTCAGAATTCAGGCGGTTCTACGGATCGAGGGAATATCGGATAAAGTCCAGCTCGGGCGAGAGCCTCGGCTGGGGACGCTCGCTGTGGATATTCTACAGCCTCGAGCGGAGGCGACCCGTCCCCATACTGGATGAAATAGTGAAGGCCTGGGCTCCCGACGGGACTTACGCGGGTCCGATGGACCTCGGCGAGATCGAATTCCCATGTCCCGATCCGAGCGCCGGGACGAGCTTCGACGTCCGCCGCTCGGACATCGACACGAACGGCCACGTCAACAACGTCAACTACCTCGCCTGGGCCCTCGAGGCCACGCCCCCCGAGGCGACGGAGGGTCGCTTCCTCGCCTCGATTCGGGGCCAGTTCAGGCGCGAAGTCACCTATGGCTCGACGATCAAGGCGGCCGTCGCCGGACCCGACGCCTCGGGGGCCATGACCCACGGCGTCTTCGCCTCCGGCCCCGAGGGCGGCTATCTCGCGGCCGCCGCCCGGACTCGGTGGCTTCCGGCTGCCCGATCGTAGCGCTCGGCCTTCGGCGAAGGCTTCGCCAAGGCGCGGGAAAGTCCATCGCGGAACTCGCCTTCGGCGGAATGCGTTTAGTATTGTAGTCCTAGGAGAGCAAAACGATGAAGACTGCTTGCGTGCTGCTGGCAGACGGTTTCGAGGAGGTCGAGGCGATCACGCCCATCGACTACCTGCGCCGAGCGGGAATCGAGGTTCAGATACTGGGCGTGACGGGCAGGATCGTTTCCGGGTCCCACGGGATAAAGGTCGAGGCGACCCTCGGGACCGACGGCTTCAGCCGCGATTTCGACTGCATCGTAGTGCCGGGCGGAGGGCGCGGCGCCGACAATATCGCGGCGAGCGCATCCGCGGTCTTCCTCATAAAGCGCCACTTCGCGTCCGGCGCCCTCGTCGCGGCGATTTGCGCGGCTCCCGCGGTCGTGCTCCACGCGGCCTGCGGCATCCTGAAGGGAAAGCGCTTCACCGGATATCCGGGAACCGAGACCGGGGTCCAGGGCGCGACCTTCAGCGAGGACCGCGTCGTGGTGGACGGCAGACTCATCACGTCGCGCGCGGCCGGGAGCGCGGGGGAATTCTCGCGCGCGATAGTGGCCGCTCTGGTCGGGGAAGCCGAGGCCGATACGCTCGCTTCGAAGGTGCTCCTTCAGGACTGAAGGGCTTCCTGCCCGGCTTCGATTTCCTCGGGGGAGTCGGCTCCCGGAGCGGTCGGCCCCTCCGCGCGCCTCTCCTCGAGGACTTCGGCGCAGGGAATGCGCAGGGCCTCGATCGACAAGGCGCGGCCATCGTCTCCCACCTCGACCAAACAGCCCTGGAGCTCGAGTCCCGCCGTACCGTCCTTCGCCCATGCCGATATGCCCGTCAGGTACTCGCGTATGCGCGTGTCGGGATCGAGGCCTCCGACCGACATGAGGCTTCCCGTCCTGCCGGCGTCCGTGATGTAGGCGGTGCCGCCCCGCGCCACGCGCGCGTCCGAAGTCTGAGCCTTGGTATGGGAGCCGATCACCGCCGACACCAGCCCCGCCGCGTGATGCGACATCGTCTGCTTCTCGGCTGTCGTCGCCGCGTGGAAGTCGAGGATTATCGTCGGCGTCTCCTCGCGGAGCTTGCGCGCGAGATCGGTGACGCACTGGTATGGATTGGCGAGGTGGACGCGCGAGAAACCCGCCTGGCCGAGGAGCTGCAGCACCGCCACCTTCGCGTCCCCGCCCGGACGGGCGCATGTAAAGACCTTGAAGCCTCGTCCCGGGTTGCCATAGGGATAGTTGGCGGGCCTGAGGAGGTAGGGAGCCTTGGGCATATGCTCCACGATATCGCGCTTGTAATAGCAGCGCTCTCCCGTCGTGATCGCCTCCAGCCCGAGCTTGCGGAGATAGACCGCGTGCTGCCGACCCAGGCCGGAGCCGCCGGTGGCCGAATCGGCGTTGCCGATCACGAAGTCGACCTTCAGGTCGCGCTTCGCCGCGGCCAGCGTCTTCTTGACGGTGAAGACTCCGGCCTTGCCGACTATCTCGGCTACGTACAGGATGCGTATGCTCACCGGAACACTGTAGCCGCGGGGAGAGAGGATAGCCAAGGGGGGAGAACAGCAGGAAGATCCATACAGGACTCCCGGTCCTTTATCAGTAATCGGCGGAAAAACTTTCATGAACGGCTCAGGGCGGGCCCCGTCGGATAAACCGAGGGCCCCGTTACGCATAGTACCAGAATTTGCTCCACGGGGCCCTCGGTTTATCTGACACCCGCCGCCCTACTTCCTCGATTCAAAGTGTCGCTGCGTCCACCCGATTCACGCCGCGGCCCCTTTGTAAGGAGATTCCTTCCATTAGACACCGGGAGTCCTGCTGCCGGACGCGCGATCGTTCCCGCAATATCCGCGTCTCCCCCTACGCTGCGAAGTCCTCGGCAACGCGCAATCCTGCCACGCGTTGCCTCCGGTCTTCTTCGCTACCCCCACACGTCGTAGAGACTTAGCTACTTGATCGCCGTCTCGCGGAGTATTCCGTCGACCGAGACGGGGGCGGTCCCGGTCGGCAGGATTCACCCTGTCCGAGATCGTCGACCTCCTGGGCAAATGGGATGCCGGTGCGCTCGGCTATCGCGAGGGAATGGTATTCCTTCGGCGAAAGATCGCGGAGATCGACGCGAGGATAAAAGAGCTACGGAAGACGAAGTCAAACTTGCTGAAGACCCTCGGAGTACATGCCGAAGGAGGGGCGGCCCACGGGTGACGACCAGGCCAGCGCTCTTTGGAAGGATAGAGCACGGTGAGGGCACTTTCCGCTTGGACGAAATGTGCTTCTCCCCGGACGATCCTATTGCTTCTCGTACTTCTCCACTTCCTCGTGGACGAACTCGAGCCCGACTCCCGCCGCTCGGAACATCTCCTCGCTCTCCGATCCCGCGTGATAGCGGCGCTCGGCGACGACGCGGACGATGCCG